>ERZ773162.2538-NODE-2538-length-11335-cov-3.656560_pt1 | contig 11335 bp, 8 predicted proteins | sample MGYA00511113_ERZ773162 | MGnify/ENA primary metagenome ERZ773162 (study PRJEB29015, sample SAMEA2737807) | human gut metagenome | biome: human gut; feature: human-associated habitat; material: faeces | place: China | collected 2012 ... | reverse complement strand
ATGACGGAAGCATTGATTGGAACATGTATTTTGGCAATTACGACAGTGATATTTGTCTGGGTATGTTCAGAGTATCAGATTTATAACAATGAACATTCAGCAGAGGAAAAATTAAATACCCCGCGGTTGTCGAGCTGGTTTGCAGCACAGAGGATGCGCTTTTGGTTTGCAGTTGATGATGCAAGAGAATATCCGCAGGAAGTGCTGAAGTCAGAGAATAAGACACTGCTTCAAAATGGGCTTGGAAAGCATCATGAAAAACACGAGATTCGAAGCGGGAAGTGCAGAGAACATCATACGATACAGAGTCAAAGAACCTATCGTATGCGGGGAAACTTATAAAAGAGAGATTGTTTTATCACAGAGAAGAGGAGATGTTAAATGCATCTCCTTCATTTAGTTTGTGCGCAAGCACGACGATTGCGCATGGATAGGCGGGGATTGGTGTGAACAGTAGCAGGCGCTCATCTGATTGAAAGAAATCTCAGGAAAAAGTTCTTGCAATTCGAAACCTATGCACGTATAATAGATTCGTATGGAGAACGAACGGATATTGAGAGTTCCATGCAAATATTTAACGCAGCAGAAGCTGCATTATTGATTAAGTTAAAAGCTTAAATTTTATAAGTTGGTTACTTTATAACCGGTGCGTAAACAGCACATCAACTTGTGAAACGGTCAATAAGATTATTAAAAGTAAAATATTTGCTATATAGACTCGAAAACCTTTATATCTGTAGTGCTTATACTTAGAAGAAAAGACAAAGCTCCTGTACTTAAGCAGGAGATTGGCATTATATAAAGAAGCATAGCAAGCGCAAGAAAGAATGTAGATGTAACGTACGTTTTTCTGCGCTTTTTTTATATCACAAACATTCAGAAGTAAAGGGGAATTGACAAAAAAGGGCGAGGTGAAAGAAAGATGAAGAATTTATCACAGGAGAATGCTCCGATCTATGAAGCATTAGAGCGGTTCCGGCGGATGCGGATCGTACCGTTTGATGTTCCGGGACATAAGCACGGAAGAGGAAATAAAGAACTGGTGGAATTACTGGGAGAACGCTGTGTCAGTATTGATGTCAATTCCATGAAACCGCTGGACAATCTGTGTCATCCGGTTTCTGTTATCAAAGATGCAGAACAGCTGGCAGCAGAGGCATTTCATGCAAGTCATGCATTTCTGATGGTAGGGGGAACGACATCCTCGGTGCAGGCGATGGTACTTTCCTGCTGTAAGAAGGGGGATAAGATCATATTACCGAGAAATGTACACCGCAGTGTGATCAACGCATTGGTGTTATGCGGAGCGATTCCGATCTATGTCAATCCGGATGTGGAGCACAGTCTGGGAATTTCACTTGGTATGAAAGTGTCTCAGGTAGAACTGGCGATTCAGAAGCATCCGGATGCGGTAGCTGTATTTGTGAACAATCCGACGTATTACGGAATTTGTTCTGATTTACGTTCTATCGTAAAAAAAGCACACGCTCACGGCATGAAGGTTCTGGTAGATGAAGCCCATGGAACACATTTTTATTTTGGAGAGAATCTGCCGGTTTCAGCAATGGAGGCAGGGGCAGATATGGCATCTGTGAGTATGCACAAATCAGGCGGAAGTCTCACACAGAGTTCCTTTTTGCTTGTAGGTCCGTCTATGCATGCGGGTTATGTGAGACAGATCATCAACCTGACGCAGACCACCAGCGGTTCCTATCTTTTACTGTCCAGTCTGGATATTTCCAGAAGAAATCTGGTGTTGCGCGGCAAGGAATCTTTTGCAAGAGTGGCGGCGCTGGCGGATTATGCAAGAGAAGAGATCAATCGGATCGGAGGATATTATGCATTTTCAAAAGAGCTGATCAATGGAGACAGTATTTATGATTTTGATACAACGAAGCTGTCCATCCATACGCTGGAAATTGGTCTTGCGGGAATCGAGGTCTATGATATTCTGCGGGATGAGTATGATATTCAGATCGAATTTGGAGATATCGGGAATATTCTGGCATATCTGTCTATCGGAGACCGGATCCAGGAGATTGAGCGTCTGGTAAGTGCACTGGCAGAAGTAAAGCGCAGATATCAGAAAGACAAGACGGGTATGCTCAGCCAGGAATATATTGAACCAGAGGTCATCATGAGTCCGCAGGATTCTTTCTATGCGGAAAAAGAGGCAGTGCCGATCCGGGAGTCAGAAGGCAGAATCTGCAGTGAGTTCGTAATGTGTTATCCGCCTGGAATTCCGATTCTGGCACCGGGAGAGAAGATCACAAAAGATGTAATCGAGTATATTCTCTATGCCAAAGAAAAGGGGTGTTCCATGACGGGACCTGAAGATGCGGCAATCGAATATTTAAATGTTCTGATATAAGGGGGATAAAAGTGATGGAAATGTGGTTTTCAGATGAACACACGGACAATGTGAAACTGTCCATCCGTGTGGACAAGCAGCTGTTCAGTGCGCAGAGCGAGTTTCAGCGAATCGATGTTCTCGAATCAAAAGAATTTGGTAAGATTCTCGTAGCGGACGGAGATCTGATGCTGACAGAAAAAGATGAATTTATCTACCATGAGATGATGGCGCATGTTCCTATGGCAGTACATCCGAAGGTAGAGAATGTGCTGGTCATCGGCGGAGGTGACGGCGGATGTGTGCGGGAGCTTGCAAAATATAATACCATTCAGAAGATAGACGTCGTAGAAGTAGATCCTCTTCTGGTTGAAGTCTGTCGGAAATATTTTCCGCAGATTGCAAGCAGCCTGGATGACGATCGCGTGACAATCTATAATGAAGATGGACTGCGGTTTGTGCGTTCCAGATCCAATGTGTATGATCTGATCCTGATTGATTCTCCAAATCCGTTTGGTCCTGCGGAGGGATTGTTTACAAAGGAATTTTACGGCAATTGTTACAATGCCCTGCATGAAGACGGGATCATGATCAACCAGCATGAAAGTCCGTTTTATACAGAAGAGGCATTTCAGTGTCAGAGAATGCACAAGAGAATTATAGAATCCTTCCCAATCAGTAAGATTTATCAGGCGCATATTCCGTCCTATCCGTCAGGACACTGGCTGTTCGGATTTGCGTCTAAGAAATACCATCCGCTCAATGACCTGGATGGAGTTTCCTGGAATCTGCGGGGGATTCATACAAAATATTATCTGCCGAGAGTGCACCACGGAGTCTTTGCATTACCGGCGTATGTGGAGGAGCTTGTAAAAGATGTTGAATAAAAATGTAATGACGTTCATCGGATGTGATGCGGAGTATAATGAATCAGAGATCGTGTTGTTCGGTGCACCTTTTGATTCCACGACTTCCTACCGTCCGGGGGCAAGATTTGGAAGTCAGGCAATTCGCAATGAGTCTTATGGACTGGAAACTTACAGTCCGTATCAGGGAAAAGATCTGACAGATTATAAGATTTTTGACAGTGGAGATCTGGAGCTGCCGATCGGAGATACGGAAAAAGTGCTGGCTGAGATTCAGGATTGTACCGAGATTATTTTAAGCAGCGGGAAAATTCCGTTTATGATCGGCGGAGAGCATCTGGTGACACTGGGAAGTGTCCGTGCAGCAGCAGAGAAATATCCGGATCTGCATATCATCCACTTTGATGCACATGCAGATTTAAGAGAAGATTATCTGGGCGTTCAATATTCTCATGCCTGTGTACTGAGAAGATGCTGGGAGCTTTTGGGAGATGACAGGATCTATCAGTTTGGAATCCGATCCGGTGACAGAGAAGAGTTTCGCTGGGCAAGAGAAGGGCATGTGAAGATGCATAAGTTCAATCTTGACGGACTGGCAGAAGTAATTGAGAAACTGCAGGGAAAACCGGTATACATCACACTGGATCTGGATGTGCTGGATCCGTCTGTATTTCCGGGAACAGGAACTCCGGAGGCGGGCGGTGTCACATTTGTGGAACTGATGAATGCTGTGATCCAGACAGCACAGGGAGTCAACGTGGTCGGATGTGATGTGAATGAACTGAGCCCGGTTTATGATCCAAGTGGAGTTTCCACAGCAGTAGCCGGAAAGATTATCAGAGAATTTTTACTTGCACTGCAAGTTTAATAGAAGAAAAAACAAGAAAGAAGGAGATAAAAAAATGGGAAAAGTATTGATTGTTGGATGTGGCGGAGTTGCAAGTGTAGCTGTACACAAATGTTGTCAGAACAGTAAAGTGTTTGATGCGATCTGTATTGCCAGCCGTACGGTTTCAAAATGTGAGGCATTGAAAGAAAAACTGCAGGCTTCCTACAACGGAACGATTACAACTGCACAGGTGGATGCAGATAATCCAGAAGAACTGATTGCACTGATCGAAAGGGAAAAACCGGACGTAGTACTGAATCTGGCACTTCCATATCAGGATCTTACCATTATGGATGCCTGCCTTGCGACAGGAGTGGATTATGTAGACACTGCAAATTATGAGCCGGAAGATACTGCAAAATTCGAATATAAATGGCAGTGGGCATACCGTGAGAAATTTGAAAAAGCAGGAATTACAGCGTTGTTGGGAAGTGGATTTGATCCCGGAGTAACAGGAGTATTTTCTGCATATGCGCTGAAACATTATTTTGACGAGATTAATTATATCGATATTCTGGACTGCAATGGAGGAGATCACGGCTATCCGTTTGCAACGAACTTCAATCCGGAGATCAACATCCGCGAGGTTTCTGCAAAAGGTTCTTACTGGGAAGACGGACACTGGGTAGAGACAGAGCCGATGGAGATCAAGAGAGAATACGATTTTCCGGAAGTGGGAATGAAAGATATGTATCTTTTGCACCATGAAGAAATCGAATCTCTGGCACTGAATATTCCGGGAATCAAAAGAATCCGTTTCTTTATGACATTTGGACAGAGCTATCTGACACATATGAAATGTCTGGAAAATGTAGGAATGACATCCATTGAGCCGATTATGTACGAAGGAAAAGAAATCGTACCGCTTCAGTTTTTGAAAGCTGTTCTTCCGGATCCGGCATCTCTTGGACCGAGAACAAAAGGAAAGACAAATATTGGATGTATTTTTACAGGAAAGAAAGACGGAAAAGAGAAGACGATCTATATTTACAATGTATGCGATCATGAAGAGTGCTATAAAGAAGTGGGATCACAGGCCGTTGCCTATACTACAGGCGTTCCGGCAATGATCGGTGCTATGATGCTCATGACAAAGACATGGGACAAAGACGGTGTTTAGAATTTGATCCGGATCCGTTTATGGATGCCCTCAATGAGTTTGGACTTCCATGGAAAGTGGTAGAAAACCCTCAGATGGTAGATTAAGAAACGGACATCAGAAATGAAAAGAGAAGAATTAAGGACTCCATGCTATGTCATCATGGAGTCAGAAATGAAAAAGAATCTGCAGATTTTACAGGAAATCCGACAGCAGAGCGGATGTAAGATCCTGCTGGCACAGAAAGCATTTTCTATGTATTCCTGTTATCCTCTCATCGGAGAGTATCTGGATGGAACGACTGCCAGCGGCTTGTATGAAGCAAAGCTCGGGAAAGAATGTATGGGCAAAGAAAATCATATTTTTTCTCCGGCATATCGGGAAGATGAATTTGAAGAGGTGCTGGAAAGCTGCGAACATCTCGTGTTTAATTCGTTTTCACAGCTTGAGTGTTTCGGAGAACGTGCTGCAAAAGCCGGAAAAAGTGTGGGGATCCGTGTAAATCCGGAATGTTCCACGCAGGGAGAGCATGCGATTTATGATCCTTGTGCACCGGGCTCCCGTCTTGGGATTCTGGTATCCGAATTTCCGGAAACACTGCCATCTTACGTAGAGGGACTGCATTTTCACACACTCTGTGAGCAGAATGCAGATGCTCTGGAAATCACGTTGAAAGCAGTGGAAGAAAAGTTCGGCAAGTGGATGAAACAGTTAAAATGGGTGAATTTTGGCGGCGGTCATCATATTACAAGAGCGGATTATGACAGAGAGCTTCTGATCTCCTGTGTGCGCAGGATTCAGGACACCTACAATGTACAGGTCTATCTGGAACCGGGAGAAGCGGTGGCGTTAAATGCGGGCCATTTGATCACAACAGTGGAAGATATTGTACATAATGATATTGCGGTACTGGATGTCTCTGCAGCGTGTCATATGCCGGATGTGATCGAGATGCCGTATCGCCCGCCTCTGTTTGATTCTGGAGAGGCGAAGGAAAAAGAATATACGTATCTGCTTGGCGGTCCGACCTGTCTGGCAGGAGATGTGATCGGAAGTTATTCTTTTGATCAGCCGCTGAAAGTAGGAGACAGACTCACATTTGGAGATATGGCGATCTATACGACTGTAAAAAATAATACATTCAATGGAATGCGTCTTCCGGATATTGTGTGGGAACGCGAAAGTGGAGAATGTGAGATCGTGAAATCGTTCGGATATGAAGATTTTAAATGCAGATTATAAGATCTTCAATAAGTGAATAAAATAACAGGAAAGTCAACAAAATAACGATTGTTGACTTTCTTTTTTTGTGTGATAAATTGTTATTGTGCATAAAAATACAAATCATCTATCCGGATAACAGATCGTAAAATAAGGAGTTGTAATAACAATGGGACTGCATGTCATTGATGAAGCAAAAAGATGTTTAAACTGTAAAAAACCGAGATGTCAGGAAGGGTGTCCGATCCATACCCCGATTCCTGTGATGATCCAGATGCTGCTGCAAGGAGAGATGCCGGAGGCGGCAGAAATGGTGTTTGCCAACAATCCGCTGTCTGTCATCTGTTCTCTGGTCTGTGACCACGAAAAACAGTGTGAAGGGCATTGTGTGAAAGGCATAAAAGGAGAACCGGTGCATATTTCTTCGATTGAAAATTATATTTCAGATACCTGCTTTGACCGGATGAAGCTGGAGCAGCTTCCGAAAAACGGCAAACGGATCGCAGTTGTCGGCGCGGGTCCGGCAGGAATCACAATCGCTATTTTGATGGCGTGCAGAGGATATAAAGTGACGATTTTTGAGGTAAAAGAGAAGATCGGAGGAATCATGCGTTATGGAATTCCTGAATTTCGTCTGCCAAAGTCCATTTTAGACCGCTATTATGTAAAAATGAAAGAGCTGGGTATCTTATTTAGGCCCAATTTTGCGCTGGGTGGTTCCACAGGTGTGGAAGATCTTTTAAGAGACGGATATCATGCCGTATTTATCGGAACAGGAACCTGGAGACCGTATCAGCTGCATATACCGGGAGAAACATTTGGAAATGTGCACTACGGAATCAATTATTTGAACAATCCGGATGTCTATGATCTGGGAGAACGGGTACTTGTCATCGGTGCGGGGAATGCGGCAATGGATGTGGCAAGAACGGCAATTCGTAAAGGCTCCCGGCATGTAACCGTCTATTCCATCACAGAAATTCCGGCGGCATCCCCAAAAGAGGTGGAGTATGCAAAACTGGACGGAGTAGAGTTCGAATATCTGCAGACGGCCATTGAAATCCGGGATGAAGGAGCCATTATCTGTGATGTGGAATGGACCGAAGATGGAAAACTGGTGAAAAAAGAAGAGACTGCCAGGCTTGTTCCGGCTGACAGTATCATTATTTCGATTTCTCAGGGACCGCAGGATCGGATCGTGAACCGGGATAAAGAGCTGCAGGTAGATGATCGGGGATTGCTCAAGACAGATGCAAATGGAGAGACCACCATGCCGGGGATTTTCGCATCCGGAGATGTAGTGACCGGTGCAAAGACCGTGGTAGAGGCGGTGAAGTATTCGAAAATGATCGCAGATGCGATGGATGAGTATGTAAAAACACATTATGAATAGAAATACAGGCTGGTGTTCTTTGCAAAACATCAGCCTGTACTTTTTTTACTCTAAAATAAAATCCATATAAACCGGATTATGATCACTCCATTTAAAACCGGTATCCAGAACCAGTGCATCTTCTACAGTCACATTATCAGATACCAGAAAACCATCTACTGTTACAACAAAATCAGATTCGCTGTAAGGCTGATCTGCATTTCGGCAGGATGGTACCGGATTTTTCTCATCAAACGGTGCGATCAACTGCATGAAATCAGGAATCAGTTCTTCGGATATCGGCTTTGCCCAGTTGTCTTCTAATTCCTTGTGACCAAAAATCTCAGCAGAATTTCCAAGCAGATCTTTGTTGAAATCACCGCCCGCAACAATATAATTTCCAGCGTCATATTCTTCTTTCATATCCTCAAACAGCATCCGCAGCTGATTGTCCGCGGTGCTCGGATCAGATGTATAAGCGGAAAGATGCAGATTGTACAGGACAAGTTCCTTTCCGTTTTCTGTCGGAATCCGGTTGACGCTATAACAGCGATCCAGATCCAGCAGTTTCATAAATCCATCTTCGATCGGTAAAGAGCGTCTGATGGATTCCGTGATCTTCATGTTAGAAACTGTAAGCATACCGGATTTGTTCTTTCCGTGTGGTTCCAGAATCGGATAGAACAGATAAGGGCTGTCATAGTTCTGAGCAAATGTGTAGTTTCGTGAGGTGTTATCGGTTGAAAGTGTCTGTGAAAGCAATAATTTGCGTTCATCCACATGATAACTTCTTGTTCCGTCAATATCCACTTCCTGGAACAGCATAAAATCCGGGTTTAATTGAGCTACAGCTTCTGCATAGCTGCTGACGTTTTCAATGACGGCATCTTTGGAACGGGCACGGCTTTCTTTTCCACCGTCCATAAAGAAAGAATAGTCGTCACTGTATGCGCCGAAACCGATATTTCCAGATGTGATGCGGTAACTTTTTTTGGTTTTTGCCTTTTCTGTAGATTTTCCGGTGATCGTCAGTTTTTGCTTGTCTTCCAGACGATAGTAACTGGAAAATACATAAACAACATAGCCGACTACGATCAGTATCAGAGTTCCGAGGAAGATTCCCAGGCGTTTCAACCATTTCTTTGAATTTGTTTTCATAAATATATGGTCCTTCTTTCTGTATCATTTTTTTGAACAACATTTCGCAAAATGATTATATCATATCCCGACTGAAATGAAAGAAATTGTCAAAAATAAAATTGCCGATCGTGCGAAAAGGAATCAAAGATGAATTGAGAAGGCGATACGGCAGTGTTATAATTGAGAAATATGAACATCCGAAGAAAGGAGCTAATGTGTAAAAAGATATGGAGAAAAATAGAATGTTTTCAAAGTTAACAGAGGCACAAAAACAATTTTTTGAAACCGGACGGACTCGGGATCTTGCATTTCGTATCTGCCAGTTACAACTGTTGGCAGATGCAATGCGAAAAAATGAAACGGTTTTGGAGGAGGCATTAAAGAAAGATCTTGGAAAATCTGCATTTGAATCTTACGCCACAGAGATTGGATTTGTACTTGCTGATATTCGATATACGATTCAAAATCTTCAGAAATGGTCGGCTCCAAAACGTGTGAGAACACCGCTGTATTTATTTCCGGGCAAAAGTAAGATTCAAAAAGAACCTTATGGAAGTGTGCTTATTCTGGGACCATATAATTATCCGGTACAGTTGTTGGCAGAGCCTCTGGTTGGAGCGATTGCGGCAGGAAACTGTGCAGTACTCAAACCATCAGAACTTACCCCACATGTTTCAGAAGCAATGTATCAGATCGTACACTCTACATTTAAAGAAGAATATATTGCCTGTGTGGAAGGTGGAGTGGAGGTCAATCAGGAATTACTTTCTCAGAAATTTGATTATATCTTTTTTACAGGGAGTGAACGTGTCGGAAGGATCGTTATGAAAGCGGCAGCAGAAAATCTGACGCCGGTGACATTGGAATTAGGTGGAAAAAGTCCGGTTATTATCGAAAAAACTGCAAATATAAAAGAGGCAGCAAGAAGAATTGCGTGGGGAAAACTCATGAATGCGGGACAGACCTGTGTGGCGCCGGATTATGTGCTTGTGGATGAGAGCAGAAAACAGCAGTTCTTAACAGAGATGAAAACAGCATTTTCTCATCTATATGGAAAAGAAATAAAAAAGAATCCAGATTTCGGCAGGATTGTAAATGAACGGCATATGGAACGTCTGCAGAAAATACTGGAGCAGGATGCGAAATATTTGTTCTGCGGAGGAGAGGCAGATACACTGCAACGTTATATCGAGCCGGCCATTCTGGATCTCGGAAAGGATCAGAATGCGGCGTCTATGCAGGAAGAACTGTTCGGTCCGATATTGCCGGTTCTGTCATACCACAAGCTGGAAGATGCAGTACGTTTTGTGAATAAAAGAGCAAAACCACTTGCGCTGTATCTGTTTACGAAAAAAAGATCTGCAGAAAAGTTCGTTTTGGAACGGGTGTCTTCGGGCGGTGTGTGTGTCAATGATACGATCAGTCATCTGATCAATCCAGATCTTCCGTTTGGGGGAGTCGGAGCATCCGGAATGGGACAATATCACGGAAAGTATAGTTTTGATACATTTACTCATGAAAAAAGTGTATTTTATAAACCGGCTGACTGGAATCTTCCGGTCTGTTATCCTCCATTTACAAAAGGGAAGATGAATCTGGTGAAATTCTTTCTCAAATAGGCGGGAAAATGTCTTGACTTTGACACGGCGTCAACTTGTATACTAAAATCCGGCAGGAGGTAGAAAGATGGAATACAGTATTCAGGAAGTGGCAGAAATGACAGGAGTGAGTACACGTACACTGCGTTATTTATGATAAAGAAGTGTCAGGATGTGCAGAGTTTTTGAAGGCTGCTGTTTTGTATTGGGCGAAATAAAGGACAACATATGAGCAGCATGATGCTGTAAGTAAAAACAAAAGTGAATTGTCTGAATTGTGCGAAAAAAATAAAAAACAGAAAAAACATTGACAATTCACTTTTCCCGTGATAAGATACCACTTGTCGCTGAGACAGACCGATGAAAAGAATAAGCCCAAGGGCCACTGTGGGACAGGATGCGAGAGCAGATCGCTGGACAACGTGAAAAAAGTTCTTGACAGAAGGATGCGGATGTGATAACCTATTAAAGCTGACTTGTGAGGGAGAAACACTTCCGGAACAGACAGCAAAAAGAAAATGAAAAAAGTTCTTGACAAAAGGAAAACGGCGTGATAAAATATCAAAGCTACTTCTTATCAACAAGAACAGCGAAGAACCTTGATAATTAAACAATAGACAACAACCTTGAAAATTTCTTAAGAGAAGATTTTTTAAGAACAGCATCTAAAAGATGCACCCGTCACATTTAATGTGACAGACAGTAAAAGGGATGAATTAGCTAGTAGTTAATTCTGACCGGAACGAACACTTTTAACGAGAGTTTGATCCTGGCTCAGGATGAACGCTGGCGGCGTGCTT
>ERZ773162.2524-NODE-2524-length-11390-cov-4.594001_pt1 | contig 11390 bp, 13 predicted proteins | sample MGYA00511113_ERZ773162 | MGnify/ENA primary metagenome ERZ773162 (study PRJEB29015, sample SAMEA2737807) | human gut metagenome | biome: human gut; feature: human-associated habitat; material: faeces | place: China | collected 2012 ... | reverse complement strand
TTCCAACGGAACAGACGGTTATCAGTGGTACGCCCGGTGCGATTCGAACGCATGGCCTTTGGAGTCGGAGTCCAACGCTCTATCCAGCTGAGCTACGGGCGCGAGTACATGATATAGTATACCAGTCTTTCGCGCATTTGTAAAGCGGTTATTGCGGGGTATTTCGGTCGGATTGTGCCGAAACACCCCGATTTCCGTCTTACGCCTGCGCGTCGTCCGACTTTTTCTTCTTTTTGCGCTTGCGATAGCGGTCCTCCTCGGAGAAAACACAGCCGCAGTAATTCTGCATGTACAGGCCAAGCTCACGCGCCTTATCCTGTCCCTCGCGGAAGCGCGGCGAAAAGTCGCGGTGCAGATACTCGACACCGTATTTTTCGGCCATTTGTTCGCAGATCTGACGCATCAGCTCGTGATTCTGGTACGGGCTGACAAACAGGGTAGAGGTAAATCGGTCGTAGCCATGCTCGGCGGCGTAGCGCGCGGTTTCCTCAAAGCGGAGCGCATAGCAGGTCGCACAGCGGTTGTCCCAGTTGGGATAAACAGCTTCGATGAACTTGCGCAGGCCGTACTCGTTCTCAATCTCCAGCTTGAGATCAATGCTTTTTGCATACTCAACGAGCGTATTCTTGCGCATTTTGTACTCTTTCATCGGGTGAATGTTGGGATTGTACCAAAAGCCTACCGGCTCGATACCCTCCTGCCGCAGCGTGTCGATGCACGCAATGGAGCAGGGCGCACAGCAGATATGAAGAAGTGTTCCGGACAAAAAATCAAACCTTTCTGAAAAGTATTCGTGTTATTTCACGCCTTTTTGATCGGGTGTCGAAGGACGGTTTTGCGTTTCTCCGGCGCGGTTTTGCGCGGGTCGGAGAGATAAATCTCGTGGTGCAGCCGTTCGGCGGTGAGATCGTTTGCATAGCCGTTCTGTGCGAGATACTCGTCCATCACCGCAACAGACGCAGGCTCGTCATCATAGGAGCCAACGTGCATGATCTGCACGCACAGACCTTCCTCAATCGTCAAAAACTCGGCTGAGGAGCAATCCAGCTGTTTCTTTTTTGCAGCCGTCTGTAACGCCCAGTCAAAATCCGTCTTGGTCACAAAATCCGGCAGACGAATGACGGAAATCCAGTGGAAACCGGATTTATCTGAATAATTTACACCGTCCACATTATCCTGCCGCCAGAAACCTTCCAGCGGCGGAACAACATATTCAAAGAAGCCTGCGATTTTATAATCGGTCTTATAGCTCATTTTCAGCGTGTAGGCCACGGCATACAGTACGCTGATGTCCTGCTGATATGCACCGCCGTCCTCGTTCGGGTCGCCAGTGCCGCGCACGGCAATGTAGTTTATTGGTGGCACTTCGACAAGCTGCGGCTTGCTTTTCGGCATGTAGAGTTCTCTATATTCTTTTTTGAAGTCGAATGGCATAGCGTTCTCCTTTATTTCTTCCAGTGCTTGAGGGTCGGCACAATGGCTTCCATATGGGCGCGAACCTGCTCTGCAGGCCAGCTTTCGGTTGCCATATGCGTTACGCAAACGTCAATCAGCTGCTCTTTCGTGGTGTATTTGAAGGTTCCGTCGGCATAGCACCACATGCAGTAGTCCTCGTTAAAGGAGCCGTCCGGCTCTTTACTGGTGATGGAATCTTCAAGCGGCATGCCGCAGCATTGGCAGATCAGCTGCCGCGGAGAGCCAAGCAGCGTATTGATCGACACGTTAAAGAACGCAGAAAGCAGCTTGAGCGTTTCGACGTTCGGCGTGGTTTCACCGGTTTCCCAGCGGGATACCGCCTGTCGGGTGACAAAAATTTTTGCAGCCAGTTCGTCCTGTGAGAGACCTCTTTCGGTTCTGAGATGATATAAAATATCCTTTGTATTCATAATCGAACACCTCCGTGAGGTAAGTGTATCATAGGATCTTTTTACGAACAAGCAACATGCGGTTGCGGTATCGGATAACGCCTGTCAGCAACCTGCCGGCTTAATTATTATACCGCGTTTCCGGCCTACTTGCAAACCCTGTCGAAAACCGTTATACTGAGAGTAGATTGACCCGGAATTCTGATCAAAGGAGGAATATTCTCATGAGGGATATTGCATACTATAACGGAAAAATCGGCCGCATCGACGAGGTTCAGGCGCCGATCACCGACCGCGGTTTTTACTTCGGCGACGGCGTTTACGACGCCGCCATGGTCCGCAACAAGAAGATCTTTGCGCTCGACGATCATCTCGACCGCTTCTACAACAGCCTCAGTCTGCTGCGCATCGAGCCGCCGATGGAGCGCAGCGAGCTCGCCGCAACGCTGAACGATCTGGTCAGCCGTCTGGACAGCGACGCGCCGCATATGCTCTACTGGCAGTCCACCCGCGCCGCCGCGCACCGCAAGCACGCTTTCCCGGCGGGCGCAAAGGCGACGCTGATGGCGTTCGCGGAGGCCTGCCCTCTCGACCGCCACGACCATCCGTACAAGCTCATCACGGTCGAGGACACCCGTTTCCTGCACTGCAACATCAAGACGCTCAACCTCATCCCCAACTGCATGGCAATGCAGCGCGCGGTCGAAGCCGACTGCGACGAGGTCGTGTTCCACCGCGGCGACCGCGTCACCGAGGGCGCGCATTCCAGCCTCGCCATCATCCGCGACGGCGTATTCTGTACGCCCCCGGCGGACGAGCTTATCCTCCCGAGCATCACGCGCAAGCATTTCCTCGAGCTGTGCAGCAGGCTGGGCATCCCGTCCCGCATCGCGCCGTTCACGGTCGACGAGCTGCTGACCGCAGACGAGATCATGATCCTGTCCACCGGCTCGCACTGCATCGCGGTCTGCGAGGTGGACGGCAGGCCGGTCGGCGGCAAGGCTCCCGCGCTGCTCAGCCGTATGCAGCAGGCCTACCAGCAGGAATTCCTCGAGGGTACCGAAAAGTAAAGGAGGCACCATGCCCACACTGGTTATCATCGGCGGCGGTCCCGCCGGACTCAGCGCCGCGATCTATGCGGTGCGCGCAGGTCTTGACGTTCATGTGCTGTACAAGGACGACGGCGCACTCGGAAAGACCGACAAAATCGAAAACTATTTCGGCTTCCCCGATGTGATTTCGGGCGCGGAGCTGCTGTCGCGCGGGCGGGCGCAGGCGGAACGCCTCGGCGCACAGCTTCACCGCACCGAGGTCACGGGCATCGAGTACGCCGACACCGGCTTTGCGGTCAAGACGACGGACGGCGAGCGCCACGCAGACGCGGTGCTGCTCGCGACCGGCTCTCCGCGCGCCGTCCCCGCTATTACGGGCATCCGCACGTTCGAAGGACGCGGCGTAAGCTACTGCGCGGTCTGCGATGCGTTTTTCTATCGCGGCAGAGCGGCCGCCGTACTCGGGCAGGGCGAATACGCCCTTGAGGAGGCGCGTGTGCTGCTTCCGGTCGCAGGCTCGGTCACACTCCTGACGAACGGCCAGAGCGCGCCTGAGAACCTTCCGGACGGCCTTGCGGTCGATACCCGGCCGGTCTCCGCCGTCGAGGGCGGCGAGACGGTCGAGCGCGTGGTTTTCGCGGACGGCGAGACGCTGCCGCTCGACGGTGTGTTCGTCGCGCTCGGCACCGCAGGCAGCACGGATTTCGCGCGAAAGCTCGGCGCGCCGCTCGACGGCACGCATATCAGGGCGAACGCCGACGGCTCGACCGCCGTGCCCGGGCTGTTCGCCGCAGGAGACTGCACCGGCGGCCTGCTCCAGATCGCAAAAGCGGTCTCGGACGGCGCGCAGGCCGCTATGAGCGCGGTAAAATCCCTCCGGAAATAACAGAACAGAAAACGAGAGTACAGATGCTGTGTACTCTCGTTTTATTCTCTCGATAAAGTCCATTTCCCACGCAGAAACAGCAGCCGCGCGGCAACGCGCATGAAAAAGCGTTTGCCACGCAAACGCAGCCCGTAGGCCTCTATCCTTAAAATATTTAATGAGAGCAAAAACCGGGGACATGCGCCTCGGTTTTTTTACTCCTAGAGGTAGAAAGTTTCCGTATGGGAACTTTCGGACGACTCGTGTTCTGCGTAGTCAGAACACAGATTGTCGGCGAAACGTCAGTTTCGCGACAGTCTAAAAAAATAAATCGCCGCTGAGCGGCGATTTCAAGGGGCCGATGCAGCGCACCGGCATCTCATTTCAGGTTGAAGTGTCGCAGAGGACGCTTCGGCGCGAGGAGCGCAGGCTCAGTCGAGAATATCGACTGTCACGCGCTTGTTTTCGCGATTGCCTGCCGCTTTCATGAGTGTGCGGATTTCCTTGGCGATGCGGCCGTGACGACCGATCACTCGGCCCATGTCACCAGGCGCTACGCGCAGGGAAAACGTGACGTTGTCGCCGTCGATCTCCTCAGTGATGGCAATCGCATCCGGCTCGGAAACCAGATTTTTGACGATATAAGTCAATAACTCTTTCATTTCGACAACCTCACTCAATTCAGCACGCCAGCCTTCTTCAGAATGCCGCGAACAGTATCGGTCGGCTGTGCACCCTTCTTGATCCACTCCTGAGCGCGGTCAGCGTCAACGTTAACGGTGGACGGGTTGGTCAGCGGGTTGTAAGTGCCGATCTCCTCGATGAAACGGCCGTCACGCGGGTAACGAGAGTCAGCGACAACGATGCGGTAGAACGGAGCCTTCTTAGCGCCCATGCGGCGCAGTCTGATCTTTACCATGAAATTTTCACCTCCTGTATTAAAACTTATCTATTGTAAATTGAAATTTACAAACAATAGCAAATCAGAACGGCAGCTTGAGGTTGCCGAGTCCCGGGAAGCCGCGGCGCTTTTTGCCCTTGCTCTTGGCCAGGCTCGTCAGCTGCTTGGTCATCTTCTGCATGGCCTCGAACTGCTTGAGCAGCTTGTTGACCTGCTCGACCGAAAGGCCGCAGCCGGCTGCGATGCGCTTCTTGCGGGAAAAGTTGATGATGGAGGGGTTGTCCCTCTCCTTCGGGGTCATAGACTGGATGATGGCTTCGGTATGCGCCATCTGCTTTTCGTCGATCTTTGCACCGGCGAGGGCTTTTGCGTCCACACCCGGCAGCATACCGAGCATTTCCTCCATCGAGCCCATGTTTTTCATTTTCTGCAGCTGATCGTAAAAATCGGTCAGCGTCAGCTTGCCGGCCATCATCTTTTTGGCGGTCTCGGCGGCCTGCTTCTGGTCGAAGGACTCCTGTGCCTTTTCGATCAGCGTCAGTACGTCGCCCATGCCGAGGATGCGGCTTGCCATGCGGTCGGGGTGGAACGGCTCGATGTCGCCGAGCTTCTCGCCCGTACCGATGAACTTGATCGGCTTGCCGGTAACGGCCTTGACCGAAAGCGCCGCGCCGCCGCGTGCGTCGCCGTCCATCTTGCTCATGAGCACGCCGTCGATGCCGAGGGCTTCGTCAAAGGTCTGTGCGACCGTTACGGCGTCCTGACCGGTCATCGCGTCAACGACGAGGATGATCTCGGTCGGCTTGACCGTGGCCTTGATGTTTTTCAGCTCGTCCATCAGCTTTTCGTCGATATGCAGGCGGCCTGCGGTATCGAGAAAGACAAGGTCGTAGCCGTTTTTACGGGCGTAGTCGATGCCGTGCTTCGCGATCTCGACCGGGTCGCCCTGTCCCTCGTCAAAAACGGGGATATTCAGCTGCCTGCCGACTACCTTCAGCTGTTCGATCGCGGCCGGACGGTAAACGTCGCAGGCGACGAGCAGCGGACGTCTCTGCTGCTGTTTCCGGAGCAGAGCGGCAAGCTTTGCGCAGTTTGTCGTTTTGCCCGCACCCTGCAGACCTGCCATCATGACAATGGTCGGCGGGTTCGGGGATATGGTAAGACGGGTGGTCTGGCCGCCGAGCAGGGCAACCAGTTCCTCGTTTACGATTTTAATGACCTGCTGAGAGGGCGAAAGGCTTTCCAGGATCTCGGCATCGGTCGCCTTTTCGGTGACGGCCTTGATGAAATCCTTCGCGACCTTGAAGTTGACGTCCGCCTCGAGCAGCGCCATGCGGATCTCACGCATAGCCTCCTTGATGTCGGACTCGGTCAGACGGCCCTTGCTTCGCAGATGCTTAAACGCAGATGAAATTTTTTCGGTAAGACCTTCAAATGCCATATTAAGCCTCCTGCCTGAGCTGGTCGAGCAGCGCGGTCATGCGGTCGGCGATGGCCTCCGCCTCCGGGCTGTGCAGTGTGTCGGTGTTAAGGGCTCGCAGGCGGCTGACCTCTTCCCGAAGCTCTCCGGCGCAGCGTTCGGTGTCGCCGTAACGGGCGACCAGTCCGAGCTTGCTCTCCATCTCGCCGAGCGCGTGTTCCGCGCGCTTGATGCTGTCGCGCACACCCTGACGGGTGATGCCCGCGTGCTCCGCGATCTCCGCGAGAGACAGATCTTCGTTATAGTACAGGTCGAACAGCTCGCGCTGCTTTTCTGTGAGCGTCTCGCCGTAAAAGTCGAACAGCAGGCTCATTTCGAGCGGTTTGCCTTTCATCGGCGGGCCTCCTTGAGAGTGTAAAGTTCTTCACCTTTACATCGAACATATTTATTCTACATGATGAGGCCGCGAAAGTCAAGAAGAATTTGCAGAAATTTTTCGAATTGTACGCAATGCAAAAAGGATGCCCGAAGGCATCCTTTGCACTATATATATTATACCATCACGCCTGCGCCCTGCGCTTTTCCGGCAGCTGCGCGAGCACGATCGCGCCGAACATCAGCACGCAGCCGAAGATCTCGCGCGCCGACAGCGCCTGATCGAGCAGCAGCCAGCCGGAGATAGCCGAGATAACCGATTCCAGGCTCATGATAAGGCTTGCGACTGTCGGGCGCAGCCCCTTCTGGCCGATGATCTGGAGCGTGTACGCCACGCCCGAGGACATCGCGCCCGCATACAGGATCGGCTTCCACGCGGCGAAAATATTCGCCCAGGTCGGCTGTTCAAAGAGCAGCATGCCGATGCCCGCGAGGACCGCGCAGGTGAAAAACTGGATGCAGGACATTCTTACGCCGTCCACTCTGGTCGAAAAATGGTCGATGACGAGAATGTGGCAGGAGAACAGGAACGCGCAGCAGAGACCGAGTAGCGTGCCCAGATCGAGGCTGAAGCCGCCGCCCGTCATGCACAGGAAGTACAGACCGGCCAGTGCGATCGCGACGCTGCACCAGTGCTTGAGGCCGCAGCGGCGGCCGAACAGCAGGCCGATCAGCGGCACGACCAGAATATAGCACGCGGTCATAAAACCTGCCTTGCCGACCGTGGTGTGCAGCAGCGTGAGCTGCTGTGTACAGCTTGCGATACACAGGACGGCGCCGCAGCAGACACCGCCGATGACAAGCGTTTTCCGTCCCTTCCGGCGTTCCTCCGGCGTTTCAGCCGCGCGCGGCGGCCCGACCCGGTTCAGCACCGCGATCACAGGCAGCAGCACGATCATTCCGATGACGCTTCGCGCGCAGACGTAGGTCATCGGGCCGACATAATCCATGCCGACGCTCTGCGCCACGAATGCCGTGCCCCAGATGGTCGCTGTGATCAGCAGAAGCAGGGAATTTCGCAGTTTCATTCGTATCTCTCCCCCGAGACAGGATTTTTTACAAAAAAAGAACCGCTCTTTTCAAAGCGGTTCTCTTTGGAGCTGATAACCAGATTCGAACTGGTGACCTCATCCTTACCAAGGATGCACTCTACCTACTGAGCTATATCAGCATTGGCAGGGGCAGTAGGGATCGAACCCACGGCACTCGGTTTTGGAGACCGATGCTCTACCAGCTGAGCTATACCCCTGTGTGGCTCCTCAAGTTGGACTCGAACCAACGACCCTGCGGTTAACAGCCGCATGCTCTACCAACTGAGCTATTGAGGAATATAAAATGCTGGTACACGCTGTTGGATGGTTTATCGCAATCAGCTTGTATATTATAGCGCGGATACAGCGTATTTGTCAATAGATTTTGCAAATTTTTTTCGCAAGTTTTTTGCTTCCGCGCAGAATGCCAAAAAGGGACCCTCTCGGGTCCCTTTTCAGGCTTTATTCGGTAACTTTCGTGCCGGTAACGATCGCCTTCGGCGAACCGGTGAGTTTTTTACCGGTATACGGCGTGTTGATTCCCTTGGATTTATACGTTTCGTATACCTTCTCAGTATCCCAGTCCAGCAGCACCAGACGGGCGAAATTGCCTGCTTGCACAGCACGGTCGGTCAGACCGTAAATCTCGGCAGGAGCCTTGCTCATACGGTCAACAAGCTGCATCGGCGTGAGCTCTCCGGTCTGGACAAGGTAAGTATTGCACACCGAGAACGCGGTTTCCAGGCCGGTGATGCCGGACGGCGCCTTTGCGAACTCGCGGGCCTTCTCCTCGGCGGTGTGCGGTGCATGGTCGGTTGCCACCATGTCGATGGTGCCGTCCGCCAGAGCCGCAATCAGCGCCTGACGGTCAGTCTCCTTGCGGAGCGGCGGATTCATGCGCGCATAAGTGCCGTGTGCCGGCACATCATCCTCGGTCAGCGACAGGTGATGCGGCGTGACCTCGGCGTAAATCTTCGCGCCCAGCGCCTTGCCTGCTCGAATAAGCGCAACAGACTGCGCGGACGAAACGTGCTGGAACAGCACCCGTGCGCCGGTATCGAGCGCGAGCGCAATGTCGCGGCCGATCATCGCAGATTCCGCACTCGCCATTGCGCCCGGTACGCCGAAATGCTTGGCGGCCGCCGAGCCGTAGTTCACACCCGGGGACGGCACGAGCGACGGCTCCTCCTCGTGGAAGGAGAGCAGCGTGCCGCGCTTGGCGGCTTCCACCATGGCGGTGCGGCACAGCGCCGCACTCGTCAGATTGATGCCGTCATCGGTCAGGCACGGCGCACCCGCTTCGAGCAGTGCATCAAAGTCGGTCAGCTCCTGCCCTTTCAGGCCCTTGGTGACCGAGCCTGCCTGCAAAACCTGCACCGGACAGTCCTTCGCCTTGTCGGTAACATAGCGGATAATCTCGGGTGTGTCACAGGTCGGCACGGTGTTCGCCATGCAGATTACCGTGGCGTAGCCGCCCGCGGCTGCCGCCGCCGCACCGGTCAGCACGTCCTCTTTCTGGGTCTGACCCGGATCGCGGAAGTGAACGTGTCCGTCCACAAAGCCGGGAGATACCGTCAGCCCGCTCGCGTCATACACCGTGCAGCCCGCGGGCGCGTCGATGTGCTCTGCCACCTGCGCGATAACGCCGTCGTCACCGATCAGCACATCACACAGCGCATCCATCTGCGTATACGGGTCGAGAACCCGTCCGTTTTGAATCAACAGCATGGTAAAACCTCCGTTTTATCTCGTTTAATCGCGGTAGAACGCACCAAAGCCCTTGTATGCCATATACAGATCCAGCTTGGCAATGCACTCGAACGGTGCGTGCATGGAGAGCACCGGAACACCTGCGTCTACGGTGTCAATGTTGCGGTTTGCGAGGTACATGGCAACCGTGCCGCCGCCGCCCTGATCAACCTTGCCAAGCTGACCGGTCTGCCAGATAACACCCGCCTTGTCAAAGATGCAGCGGATGCGCGCCATCAGCTCAGCGGTTGCATCCGAGGTGCCGGACTTGCCGCGTGCGCCCGTGTACTTGACGAGCGCGAAGCCGCAGTTTGCGCGCGCATCGTTGCGCTTCTCGGAGACCTCCGGATAGTTGGGGTCAAAGGCGTTGCAAACGTCGGCAGACAGGCAGACCGAGTTCTCAAAGCACTCGTCGAGCAGCACGTCCTGGGCGCGGCACAGATCTGCCATAAAGGTGTCGAACGCGCGGGACTGCATGCCGGTTACGCCGTCCGAGCCGATCTCCTCCTTGTCCACCAGCAGGCAGACGCCGGTATGTGCCGGAGTCTCGGTCAGGTCGAACAGAGAGGTTGCTGCCGGATAGGAACAAACGCGGTCGTCGTGGCCGTACGCGCCGACAAACGAGCGGTCAAAGCCGATGTCGCAGGCATTGAACGCCGGAACGCAGCACAGCTCGGCAGACAGGAAATCCGCTTCGGTCATGCCGTACTCGCGGTTAAGGTGCTCCATAATGGCGAGTTTGATCTTCTCGCTGCACTTTTCGTCCACGGTTTCGCTCGGAACCGAGCCGATGAGGATGTTCAGACCCTCGCCCTTGATCACCTCGGTCGCCTTGCGAGTCATCTGCTCGGTAGCAAGGTGCGGCAGCAAGTCGGTGATAACGAACTTCGGGTCGGTCGGCTTGTCGCCTACGCGCACCTGCACGCGCTTGACCTCGCCGTTCTCGCAGACGCAGACAACGCCGCGCAGCTCGAGCGGAATGGCCGTCCACTGGTACTTCTTGATGCCGCCGTAGTAGTGGGTCTTGAAGAACGCCATGCCGTTGTCCTCGTACAGCGGCACGGTGCGGATGTCAACGCGCGGTGCATCGAGGTGCGCGGCGGTCAGGCGCACGCCCTCGGCGAGGCTCTTTTCGCCAATAACAGCCAGCATGATGCCCTTGTGGCGGTTGATGCGGTAGATCTTGTCGCCCGGGCGAAGCGTGTCATCGCGCGTCCATGCACGAAAGCCCTTGCTCTCAGCCATGCGAGCGATTTCCAGCACAGCGTCACGCTCGGTTTTGCTCTCGTCGAGGAATTTTTTGTAACCCTCGGCGTAGGTCTGAATGCCCTGCTTGTCCTCGTCGGTCAGACGGTCAAAGCCGGTCTTTTTGTCGTAAAAAAGCTGTTCGGAAGTCATGTTGCATTCTCCTTTTTTAATCCGAATCACTTAATGAGTTGACTGTATAAAGCATCGGTGTCCCGATACAGCATATCGAGATCGCCGTTGTTTTCGATGATAAAATCGCATTTTTCGCGGTAAAACATGTCGTTCGGCTGCGCGTCGATGCGGGCGCGCGCGGCCTCATTGGACAAGCCGTCCCGCTCGATGATTCGGGCAACGCGCGTGTCGTGCGGCGCGAGCACAGCGATGATTTTGTCGCAGAAGTCATCCGCACCGGCTTCAAACAGGGTCGGCGCATCATACAGCACGATTGGACACGCGCTCTGCGCGTGAATCGCATCGAGAGACGCCTTGCGGATATACGGTGTGGTGATTTCGTTGAGCTGCTGCAGCTTTGCAGGGTCGGAAAACACGATTTTCGCGAGTTTCGGACGGTCAAGTACGCCGTTCGCGTCGGTTACGCCGCCGAAGGCGGTATCGAGCGCGGACAGCATTTCGCGGTTCTCCGCACAGAGCGTGCGGTACACCGCGTCCGCGTCCACCCAACCCGCGCCGAGGGCGCGCATACGCGCGGCAACCGTGCCTTTGCCGGTGCCGCTGCCGCCGGTCAAGCCGATGATTTTCATTAGTTTCACTTCCATTGCTCTACATATGGTTTGAAAACATCATATAAAAGTATGGTATATTTG
>ERZ773162.2515-NODE-2515-length-11439-cov-3.169448_pt1 | contig 11439 bp, 11 predicted proteins | sample MGYA00511113_ERZ773162 | MGnify/ENA primary metagenome ERZ773162 (study PRJEB29015, sample SAMEA2737807) | human gut metagenome | biome: human gut; feature: human-associated habitat; material: faeces | place: China | collected 2012 ... | reverse complement strand
AACAAATGTTGCATCAATGCCCATCTTTTTGATTGTATGGGCATACAAGTTATAGGTACCGCCATATAATGCAGAAGCACATACAATATGATCTCCTTCTTCACAGATATTCATAATGGCATAGAAGTTCGCTGCCTGACCAGAAGATGTCAGCATTGCTGCAACTCCGCCTTCCAAATCGCAGATTTTTGCTGCCACTGCATCATTGGTTGGATTCTGCAGTCTTGTATAAAAATATCCGGATTCCTCCAATGCGAACAGACGACCCATCTGATCGCTGCTATTGTATTTAAATGTTGTACTCTGATAAATCGGAAGTACACGCGGCTCTCCATTGCCCGGCTCATAACCGGACTGGATGCATTTTGTTTCAATCTTGTAATTACTCATAACCTTATCCTCTTTTTATGTTTTACTCGTCCCAGTTATGATAAACATCCTGAACATCATCATCATCATCAAGCATATCCAGAGTCTTCTGAATATTTGCGATGTCTTTCTCATCTGTCAGTTCGACATATGTCTGAGGGATCATTGTAACCTCTGCACCTGCCATTGGAATTCCAGCTTCTTCAAGAGCCTGACGTACAGCACTGAAATCTTCCGGTGTTGTAAAGATCTCGAAGCTGTCTTCTTCCTCTGAGAAGTCCTCTGCTCCGGCATCAAGTGCGGTCATCATGAGTTCATCAGAATCCCCGTCGAACTCTTCCTTATCTACAATGATCTGACCTTTTTTATCAAACATAAAGGATACACATCCAGGTGTTCCTACATTTCCCTTACCTTTTGTAAATGCATTCTTTACATTCGTAGCTGTACGGTTTCTGTTATCTGTCAGAGCCTCTACGATGATAGCAGTTCCGTTCGGACCATATCCTTCATATGTAATGTGCTCGTAGTTTGCTGCATTGGCATCCCCTTCAGCTTTTTTAATATTTCTCTCAATCGTGTCATTTGGCATATTGTTAGATTTAGCCTTTGCGATAACATCACGCAGACGGCTGTTGTTAGCCGGATCAGCGCTTCCACCTTCTTTTACGGCAACTGCAAGTTCTTTTCCGATTTTCGTAAAGATCTTACCCTTTGCTGCATCATTTTTCTCTTTCTTATGTTTGATGTTGGAAAATTTATTATGTCCTGACATCGGTTCAGCTTCCTTTCTCTTCGCATCTCGCTCTTTTTTATCTCTCGTGCACCAGTCCCAAGGATCTTTTCGTGCGCATTATACATAGTCTAAAATATTCTAACATCATTTTTCTGATATGGCAAGCGCTTTTTCCGGATACCCCACGACAAACGCATGAATGATTGTCTACCACCAATTCTGTTTTCAGCTATTTTTAAGCTTCTAAAAGTTCTTCCAGATACTGAATTGGACGCATGCTAACTACGAACCTTTTCTTTCTCATCGACAACTTATGCCTTGTCATTTGTGCCGGCTTCAAAATACTTAGGCTCCATTTTCTTATGATATTCAAATTTTGTGCTGCCATTTTATCTAACGTTGTGTTTGCATCTTCCCGGAATGTTACATCCAAATGCCAGTGCATACTTTCTATACTCCAATGTCCTCTGACTGCACGACTGATCTGCTCTATATCTGCCTTTAAACTACTGATAAAATAACGATACTCTATCCTTCTCTTTCCATCCTTCTCTATCGTTTTCTTTTCCATCACGATACTGGACAGCCCTTTCCAGTTCTTTTTCTGACTTAACCATTTAATATCTTCTGTTTGATAATACTCCCTTATTTCAACCTGACCATGTGCCTTTTCCTGTGTCTTTTTGTAATTACCGCTCGCACGGATTCTTTTTTGAAACTCTTCATCCGAAAAGTATTCCTGCACATCCTCATACAGGCTGTTTTGATTTCTCTTCAATGCAAGAACATAATCTGCCCGTTTTTTCTTTATTTTTTCCGCTATTGCAGTCTGTGTTCCCATTGCATCAATCGTTACGGTCTGGCCTTTTATCTGGATCTTATCCAACAATTCTGGAATCACTACGATTTCATTGCTTTTTTCTTCAACAGCTTTTTGTCCAAGACAAAAACCATCCTCTTTACTCCACGCGGATACAATGTGAGCTGCCTTTCCAGCTCCCCTTTTATTGGAACGCATGGTTTTTCCATCAATACAGATGATTTTTTTCAGCAGCTCTCCATCATCCTGATTTAATCGGTCCTGCCATTTTCCATAGAGTTGTTGTAAGATTTCTGGTGATATCATCCCCATAACACGTCTGATCGTATCATGGGATGGAATCCCGTTCTTTAACTCGATATACTTACGAAGATAGTCCTGATAATTTTCCGCAAACAATGCCATTTCTACCCAGTCATCCGCATTCGCTAACGTTGCGAACAACACAATAACAAGAATATCTTTTAATGTGTGACGAATTTTTCTTTGCTGGCGATCATCTTCTATGTATTCCAGCCAATCTAATAATTCCTGCATATACCAACGCCCCTTTTCTTTTAATTTTACCAGAAAAGGGGCATGTTCACAATTTATTTACTCATGCGTTTTTCGTGCCGGATACCCCTGCTCCACTTTTCCTTGACACATTCCACTCTGAGTATTTATACTCATTTCATAGCGATCCAGTGCCTTCCGGCCTATGATCTTCCGGGGTCAGCCCGGCGGATTCTATGGATGGATGCATCTGACCTGCATTTTTGCGCAAGTGCGCATCATTGGCACATTAGTGCCTGTTTGTATAATAGGGAATTCCTCGGATTTCCTGTTACAAAATACTAATTATGGAGGACATGACGATGAAGAAGATTGAGATCGACACATTCCTGAAGTTCCGTTTTTTGAGCAACCCACATTTCTCACCCGATGGAACGAAGATCGCCTTCACGGTATCCGTACCGGACCGGGAGACCAATGGCTATCTGTCTGACCTGTACCTGTATGATCTCGGGAAGAAGACCGTCTCCCGTGTCACCTGCAGCGGTGACGCGAAGACCTGGAGCTGGACCGCGGAGAATACCCTGATCTTTACCGCAGCCCGGACTGCCGCCTTAAAAAAAGAAAAGGAGAACGGAACTTCTTTCCTCTATGAGATCTCTCCGTCCGGCGGAGAGGCCCAGTGCATCACGTCCATTCCGGCTACTGTCACAGGGATCCGCCTTCTCCCGGATGGACGTTACCTTCTGACGATCCGTCATGATAATTACAGAGATACGAGAAAGAAATCTTACGAGGTCTTCGACGAGCTTCCGTTCTGGGGCAATGGTCAGGGATACACGAACGCGAAGAGGAACCGTTACGCCATCTATGATATGGGATCCGGTAAACTCACTTACGTGGCGGACGACTGGACCGACTGTTCCCAGTATTCTGTCCTTGGAAATCTCCTGCTCTACAAAGCATATCCGTGGAAACAGGGTGTCATGGGGATTCGTCCGGGCGTTTATCTTTATAACCTCTCCACCGGAGAGACAAAAACCTTGATCGCGCCGGATTCCATGCGCACCGGAGTTGTCTCCCTCTTAGACGAAAAGACTGCACTCATTGCGGCAACGGATGACTCCTATAAGGATACGACGAAATACTGTGACTTCTACCATATGGATCTCGCGGACGGATCCATGAAGCTGATCCATCCTTATGAATCTTCCATCGGCGGCTCCTCCGTGGGCTCCGATTCCAGATTCGGCGCAGGACAGACATTTAAGGCTGTGGGCGGGGAATTTTACTATATTTCCACCGTGGGAGATTTTTCCCATCTCTATAAGATCTCCCGGGGCGGCACCGTCTCCGGGCCGCTGACGGCAGGAAGCTCCTGCGACAGCTTCGATGTTGCGGGCGGACACATCGCCTCCATGGAATTCCACGGACTCCACATTGCGGAACTCTTTGTAGACGGCGAGCAGGTGACCCACATGAATGACTGGCTCACCGACGAATATGACGTACAGACACCGGAGGCGTTCTCTTTCACCGCCAGCGACGGCTACGAGATCCACGGATGGGTCTTAAAACCGGCAGGTTTCGAGGAAGGAAAGTCCTATCCCGGCATCTTAACTATCCACGGCGGTCCGAGAACCGTTTATTCAGACGTCTACTATCATGAGATGCAGATGTGGGCAAACCGCGGATATTTCGTGTTCTTCTGCAATCCGAGAGGATCTGACGGACGGGGCACGGATTTTGGAAATATCAACGGAATCTACGGAACTGTGGACTATCAGAACCTGATGGATTTCACGGATGAAGTTCTTAAACGGTACCCGATGATCGATCCGGAACATCTCGGTGTCGCAGGCGGCTCCTACGGCGGATTCATGACAAACTGGATCATCGGACACACAGACCGTTTCCATGCCGCCGCTTCCCAGCGTTCCATCTCTAACTGGGTATCCTTTGAGCACAACTCCGATATCGGACACACCTTCATCTTAAACAACCAGGGAACCAACACGAGGACCGATGTGGAGCTTCTCTGGAAGCAGTCTCCGCTCCAGTTTGCGCCGAACTGCAAGACACCGACACTCTTTATCCACTCTGATGAGGACTACCGCTGCTATATGGCGGAAGGACTCGCCATGTTCAGCGCCATCAAGCGGAACGGCTGCCCGTCGAAGCTTTGCCTGTTCCATGGAGAAAACCATGAGCTGTCCAGAGGCGGAAAGCCGGAGAACAGGATCGACCGGATGACGGAGATCATTAACTGGATGGATGAATATTTAAAATAAAGGAAACGATCCTACCGCTCTTTTTTATATGTGCCACGAGATTTCCTGTTGATGAAAAAGAATGTGCCTTGGCATATTCTCGCGCCTCGCGCGGTCGCTTGCGACAATCTACATCTTCGCGCGAGTGCGCATCATTGGCACGTTAGTGCCTTTTGTGTAATAGGGAATTTCTCGGAATTCCCTATTACACAAAAAGCACCTGCTGCCCTCTAAATTTATAGAGGACACAGCAGGTGTTTTTACCATAGCTTATTCACTTTTTGCTGCAACACGCCATCCTGTCCTAATCCGGCTCCACGATCCGGTATCCGACGCCAACCTCTGTAAAAATATACTGCGGCTCCGCCGGATTCTTCTCGATCTTTCTCCGGATATTCGCCATATTCACACGCAGGATCCGGTTATCATTTTTCATGTTCGGTCCCCAGATTTCTTTGATAATATAGTCATAAGTCATGACTTTCCCGGCATACTTTCCAAGAAGACTCACGATCTTATACTCGTTCTGGGTCAGCCCCGCGTCCACACCGTCGATAAACACGCGGTGCTTGTCATAATCGATGGTCAATCCGCCGGATTTAAAAACTCCCGTCTGTCCGCCCGGCTGATTCGGGATCCCAGACCTTGTGTGGCGGATCGCAGTGCGGATCCTCGCGAGAAGCTCGGATGTTCCGAAAGGTTTCGTGATGTAATCGTCGGCTCCGAGATCCAGTGCCTCCACCTTATCCCTCTCATGGGTTCTCGCCGACACAACGATCACCGGCATCGCGGACCATTCCCGCACGCCCTGTAAGATCTTCATGCCGTCCATGTCCGGCAGACCGAGATCGAGGATGACCAGATCCGGACAGTGCGAGGAGATCATGGTCTTCGCCTCGCTGCCCGAGCGGGCCAGCAGCGTTTCGTAGTCGTTGGAGTTCAAAATAGTGGAGATAAAGTGCGCAATGCTCTTTTCATCCTCTACGATGAGTATTTTTTCTCGAATGTTCATTGCAGTTCCGGCTCCTTTTCTATCATCGGCAGGCGGAAGGTGAATTCCGCACCGCCGTCCTTATTTTGTGCGTGCATTGTGCCGCCGTGTGCGCGGACAATGGCGTTGCATACAGAAAGTCCCAGCCCCATATTGCGCTTGCCGTCTCCGGTGGGCGTGTCGCTGTGGCGCAGCGTTCCGCTGAACAGCACGGGCAGCAGCTTGGGCGGGATGCCGCCGCCGTTGTCCTGCACGGCAAAGACGGCGTTTTCGCCATCCTGATGCACAGAGAGCGCAATATGGGTGGTGTTTTTGCCGTGCCGAACGGCGTTTTCAAGCAGATTGGTCATGACCTGCTCAATGAGGATCGCATCCATCGGCACGATGAGCAGCTCATCCGGCACAGCCACCGATATCTTGACGTCGGGATAGTGCTTGCGGAATTTGCGGGCGACCTCGCCGAGCACCTCCTCGGCGGCCTCAGGCTGCTTGGTGATCCGGGTGTCCTCGCCCATGCGGGTGATGGACAGCAGGTTTTCCACCACGCGGACCAGCCACTGCGCGTCATCGCGCACATCCTCGAGCAGCTGATGCTGCTGTTCGAGAGACAGGTCGGGCGTTTCCAGAATGGCCGAGGTTGAACCGATGATGGAGGTCAGCGGCGTGCGGATGTCGTGCGAGACCGAGCGGAGCAGGTTGGCACGCATTTTCTCGCGCTCACTCTCCATGCGGAACTGCTCCTGCTGCTTGATCTTGGTGGTCATCGTGCAGGTAACGAGCGATACGCACAGCATAACGAAAAACGTCAGCGGATAGCCGGTCATTGTGAAGTTGAATTCCCAGTAGGGAAAGGTGAAGATGTAGTTGATGCCGATAACGCTCAGGAATGCGGCAAGCGTGCCGAACAGGTATCCGTTCGTGAAGCGCGAGGTGAGCAGCACCGCGAGAACGAATACCGGAGAGGCGAAGCCGTCGCTGATGTCCGAGCGGCGCAGCAAGGTGCAGAGCACCAGTGCACAGATAAATATCGCCGCGAAAATAAGGAAATCCCGCAGCGTAAACGAGAATAAACGCGGTTTGCCGTCCTGTCGTTTCATGTCGAATCCTCCAAGTGCATAAATGTACAAATTAATTATAGCAGATAATCCGTTAATGTGCTGCTAAAACTTACCGAGTAGATAATTATGCAGCAAAGATATTATCCATTCGGTAAGTTATCATGCAGGGCGGGGCACTCTGGAGTACCCCGCCCTGCAATGAAACGACAAAATCCCGCCGAATGTTGTACAGAACAAATATTCGGGTGACAACAACCTCTATCCGTGTTATAATAATCCATTATAGGGTAATATAGAATCAGAATCACTGCAATAATGGAGGAAACAGCTTGCTTTGGAGAGCTTTGATGAGCGGCGATATCCGCTCCGCATTTATCACACTGGCGCTTTCGCTGCCCGCGATCGTGCTGTGCCTGTCCATCCACGAGACTGCGCACGGCGGTGCTGCCTATCTGCTCGGTGACCGTACCGCGCGTGATTCCGGCCGCGTAACGCTGTCGCCGATGGCGCATATCGACCCGATCGGTTTCATGTGCCTGCTGCTGTTCGGCTTCGGCTGGGCGCGTCCGGTGCCGGTCAATATCGCCAATTTCAGGAACAGACGCTGGGGCATGGCGCTGACTGCGCTTGCCGGTCCGGTATCCAACTTTATCACCGCCTTTATCGCGTACTGCCTGTATTTTGTGGTGCGCATGAACATGACGAATACATTCCTGTGGTCGCTGTCGCAGTTCCTGCTCATCGTTGCGAGCATGTCGGTCGGTCTGGGTGTGTTCAATCTCGTTCCGGTGCACCCGCTGGACGGCTCGCGCGTCGTTGACGCATTTATGCCGTTTTCGTGGTCACTCAAGCTGCAGAAGTACCAGAATATCATCTTTTTCGTGTTTATCGCGGCGCTCTGGTTCGGCTGGCTGGACGGCATTATGGACTGGGTCGGCAACGGCGTTCTCATGCTGGCGGTAAACTTCGTCAGCCTGTTTCTGTAAGCTATGGATTTTCATTTAGACAACTTTGACGGGCCGCTTGACCTGCTGCTGCACCTGATTTCCAAAAACAAGGTGAGCATTTACGATATCCCCATCGCGGAAATCCTTGAGCAGTACATGGCGGTTCTGCACGAGGCCGAGCACATGGATCTGGACGTTGCCGGTGACTTTATCGCAATGGCGGCGCAGCTGGTGTACATCAAGTCCAGGATGCTGCTGCCGAAGCACGAGGAGGACGAGGCCGGGGAGGACCCGCGAGCGGGTCTGGTCGAGATGCTGCTCGAGTACCAGAGACTCAAGAGCGCGACTGCGTTTTTGGCGGAAAAGAACGAAACCGGTCGTGATATCTACGTCAAACCGCCCGAACGGCAGGATGATGCGCCGGTGGAGTATCACCACACGGTAAACGATCTCATCCGCGCGGCAAACAAAATGCTGCGCCGCACCAAGCGGAGACTGCCGCCGCCGGTGACCTCGTTTCAGGGCATTGTCGGGCGGGAGCCTGCACCGGTAGAGGGACGCGTTACCGCGATCCTCAAACGCTTTCTGTATCGGATGCGCGTGCCGTTTATGCGGCTGTTCGACGATGCGAGAAACCGTTCGGAGATCGTGGCTACCTTTCTGGCAGTGCTGGAATTATCCAAGACCCACCGAATCCGTTTGGAAGGGGACGACGAGGAGATGGAGCTGATGCTGACAAATGACAACACAAAATAACGGCAGCATGACGGCGCTCGAGGCCGGACTGGAGGCCGTGCTGTTCGCGGCAGGCGATGCGGTTACCATTGAACGGCTGTCCGCGGCGCTTGAGGCCGCACCGGCGGAGCTGCTGGACGCGGCGGCTGCACTTGAGAACCGCTACGACTTCGAGAACCGCGGCATCATGCTGCTGCGTATCGAGGACAAGCTGCAGCTGGCGTCCCGGCCGATGTACGGGCCGTATGTGCGCCGCGTGATCGAATCGCGCAGACCGCCTGCGCTGTCGCCTGCGGCGCTTGAGGTGCTGACCATCATCGCATACCGCCAGCCGGTAACGCGCGCGTTCATCGACCAGCTGAGAGGTGTCGATTCGTCGAACACGGTGAACAGTCTGGCGGAAAAGGGGCTCATCGAGGAGGCCGGGCGGCTGGACGCGCCCGGAAAGCCCATGCTGTTCCGCACGACCGAGCAGTTCCTGCGCAGCTTTTCACTGGCAAGCATCGAGGACCTTCCGGCGCTGCCCGCGCTTGAAGAAAACGAGCAGATGGAGCTGAACATGGATGGCACGCTGCAGGAGACACCGCCCGGCGAGAAGCTGCGCTTATTGAACGGCGAGCCTGTGCCGCCGGAAACGGAGTGACCGCCTATGGGAACGGTTTTACTCTGGATTTTAGGCATTCTGCTTGGAATTGTACTGCTGGCATTGGTGATTGTGCTGGTGCTGCTGAACATTCGGGCAGGCATTGAAGCCGTCGGCGTGACCGGCGAGGTGAGCGTGGAGGCACGGTATGGGCCGGTTCGCATTCCGCTGTATCCGAGACCGCGTCACCTGAAAAAGAAAAAAGAGGAAACGGAAGCGGAGCAGAAGAAATCCGAGGAAAACGAAAAGAAAACGAGCGAAAAGCTCGGTCTTTCGCTGCCGAAGGACGGACTGGATGTCGGTGAGATCGCAGGCACGGTGTGCGATTTCCTCAGCGACCTGACCGACCGCCTGCGCATCAGCAGACTGCGGGCGCGCGTAGTTATCGGAACAGACGATGCGGCGCAGACCGGCATTCTGCTCGGGCAGGCTGCGGCGCTCTGCGGAATCCTTGTTCCGTTCCTGGAGAATACTTTCGATATGCAGGATTACCATGTCAGCGCGGACGCGGACTTCAATGCTGACCATACCGAGTGGGCATTTACCGTAAACTGCTCGATACGGCCGATATCGCTCGCCAGAGTGCTGCTGCGGCATGGCAAGCCGATGTATAAGCTGTACAAGAAGTATTTCAAATAATCAGTTAAAACGTATAAAGGAAGGCGAAAATTATGAGTGAACATCATCCTATCAGCGATTTGATGACCGAAACCATGTCCAAAATCAAGGAAATGGTGGATGTTAATACCATTATCGGTAACCCGATCGTAGCGGCGGACGGTACGACCGTTATCCCGGTCTCCAAGGTGTCGTTCGGCTTCGGAGCAGGCGGCAGTGAGTTCGCATCCAAGCACGCGGCAAGCGGGTCTCCGCTCGCGTTCGGCGGCGGCAGCGGCGCCGGTGTGACGGTTTCGCCGGTGTGCTTCCTTGTCATCGGCAAGGACGGCAGCGCCAACATCCTCGGCATCAACGCACAGGCGTCCGACACGATGGATCGTCTGGTCGAGATGATCCCGGGTGCGATCAACAAGGTGTCCAATTTTGTCAGCGGCTTCAAGGGCAAGACCGAGGACGCAGCCGAAGTGGCGGAAACCCTGTCCGGCGACGAATAAAACCGCGTTTTCCCGCAAAACCTACTCGCGTGAATGCTGAGTAGGTTTTGTTATGCGGGGAGTGGTGCAATGTGAAAAAGCTGTTTTGCGTGCTCGCGCTTTTGCTCGTGCTGCCGAGGGCAGGCGCGGTGAGCGCACGGGCGGCCGTCGTGATCGATGCAGACACAGGTGAAACGCTGTTCGAGCAGAACGCGGACAGCCGCCTGCCGATGGCGTCCACCACCAAGATCATGACCGCGCTCGTCGCGCTCGGCGAGGGTGACCTTGACCGCGTGTATATCGTAAAGCCGGAATACGCCGCCGTGGAAGGCTCATCCATGTACCTGCAAGCGGGTGAGACACTCTCTCTGCAGGATACGCTGTACGGACTCATGCTCGCGTCCGGCAACGACGCGGCGGTCGCCATCGCGGGAGAGTGCGGCGGCATGACCGCCTTTGTGGGCAAAATGAACGCCAAAGCGGCGGAACTCGGTCTGATGGACACGCATTTCGACAATCCGAACGGCCTGCCGTCCGACACGCACTACACCACCGCACATGAGCTGGCCAAGATCACCGCGGCGGCCCTCAAGGACCCGGTGTTCCGGCAGATCGTCTCGACAAAAAGCTGCACGGTCAGCGGGCATGCGCTGAGCAATCACAACCGTCTGCTGAGCATGTACGACGGTGCGATCGGCGTGAAAACCGGCTTTACGCGGGCGGCAGGGCGGTGTCTGGTCTCGGCGGCCGAGCGCAACGGGCGCACCATCATCGCGGTGACGCTCAATGACCCGAACGACTGGAACGACCACAGGGAGATGCTTGACGCCGGTTTCGCGCAGTACAGCGAGGTCACGCTGCATAAGGCAGGAGACACGATTGCAAACGCACGCGTGTTCGGCGGCGATACTGCGTCCGTGCCGCTCACGGCGAAGAATACCGTGACGGCGTATTTGCTGCCCGGCGAGAAAGAGAAGCTGCAGCGCGTGCGCTACGGCGAAAAAATCTGCTATGCACCGGTCGTGAAGACGGCACAGGCGGGTTCGATGGAGTATCGGCTCGGGGATTGCGTGCTGGCACGCGATACGCTGGTTTACGGCGGGGAATCGCTGCTTCCGGCGGAAGAAAAATCCTTCGTAGAACGCATTATGGAACGGTTTAGAAATTGAGAATTGAAAATGGAGAATGGAGAATGACGCTATCCTTGCGCGAGTTCCATCCGCGTTGCGTCGGAATCGCCGCAGAGCGGCGTAATTATATTCCGCCTGTAAGGCAACACATTCA
>ERZ773162.2506-NODE-2506-length-11483-cov-2.605005_pt1 | contig 11483 bp, 4 predicted proteins | sample MGYA00511113_ERZ773162 | MGnify/ENA primary metagenome ERZ773162 (study PRJEB29015, sample SAMEA2737807) | human gut metagenome | biome: human gut; feature: human-associated habitat; material: faeces | place: China | collected 2012 ... | reverse complement strand
GACGACGCAGACCAACATAGGTCTGGACCTGGGATTTTTCAACAGCCGGTTGAATGTGATTGCCAACTATTACAACTCCATCTCGACCGACATCCTCTATAACGCACCGATCTCCGCGATTTCCGGGTTCACCTCTTCAACGACCAACATGACCGATGCGAAGATCCGCAACCGTGGTTTCGACCTGCAGGTCGACGCCCGATTGCTGACCGGCAAGGTAAAGTGGAATGTCAGCACGAATATTTCGATCAACCGTAACAAAGTGGTTAGTTTGGGCGGACTGGACGACATTCTCTCCACATCGGAGCGTTCCGTGCAATCGCATATTACCAAAGAAGGCTATCCCATTGGGTCGTTCTACGGCTACAAGGCCGTCGGCATCATGTCGGAACTCGATTACAAGAACGCGCTGAAGGACCGGGAGGTTTATCTGGCCAACGGCAGCAAGTTCCCTGCCGGCTACACGCTGCAAGGGCCTGCCGTACCCAGCTATGCGCTCGACGATCTGTCCTACGGCAATACGATCTGGAAAGACGTGAGCGGCGACGGCGTCATCGACACGAACGACAAAACGATTTTGGGGAACGCTTATCCCGACTTTACGGGCGGCTTCTCGACCAGCCTCTCGTGGAAAGGCTTCGATCTGGGAGCGAGCTTCACTTACTCGTACGGCGGTGAGGTGATCAATTTCCAGGATTACTATCTGTTCAACGTGGAAGGATCGTCGAACCAGTATGCGATTGCCGCCGACCGTTATGTGTCGGATACGAATCCGGGGCGCAACAACGTACCCATCGCCACGCGGATCTCGGTGACGAACCAATCTCTCAAACTCTCTTCGTACTATGTGGAGGACGCCTCTTATTTCCGCTGCTCGAACATTACGTTAGGCTATACGTTGCCCAAACGTCTGCTCCGGAAGATCGGGGTCGAATCGTGCCGGGTATATGTCAGCGGCGACAACCTCTTCACTATTACCGACTACCGCGGTTACAACCCCGAGGTTTCGTACAAGAGCAGCAACCTGATGCCCGGATTCGACTGGGGTTGCTATCCGCTGTCGCGTATCTACTCGGTAGGTTTAAATTTAACGTTTTAATCCGTTCTGTTATGAGAATCAGTCATCTGTTTATTCTTCTTGCAGCGTCGGCTATGCTGACTGCGTGCGATTTTCTCGACGAATATAATCCCAATTCAGTGACAGTCGGCAATTACTATACTTCCGAAGAGGACATTGTCGCATCGCTTAACGGCGTCTACACCTCGCTGACGCAAAGTTATGTTGCCGATAACTATCACTATTTTACCGATGTGCGCGCCAATGCGACCGTCGTAACCAACAGCGGCGCCAACAGCGGCATTCCCTATCAGTTCTACAATTATACGCTTACCGAGGAGAATGTCTATGTTTACAACCGTTATTCGCAGTTGTACAAGATCATTTCGCGCGCCAATACGCTCTTCGCCCATCTGGGGGATGTCAGTTATGCTACTCCTTCGGCCCGCGATACGTATGAAGCCGAAGCCCGGTTCCTGCGTGCTTACTTCTATTTTGAATTGGTGAAGCGCTACGGTGGAGTGCCCATTATCGGTGATAAAGTGTACGAATTGAACGAAAACATCGAATTGCCACGTAGCACGTTCGAGCAATGTATTAAGTATATTGTAAGTGAGCTTGATGATATCAAAGATGACCTTCGTTCGCTGCCACTACCTGACGCCGCCGCCAGCGCACACGTAGTAAACACACAGGCTGCCCAGGCACTGAAGATTCGTGTATTGCTCTATGCAGCAAGTCCGTTATTCAACGAAAAGCCCATTGAATCTGGTAATGAGTTGATAGGATATGCCTCTTATGATCGCGAACGTTGGAAAATAGCAGCCGATGCCGCCCGCAACTTTATTAACACGTACGGAACAGGTGACGGAGCTATCATGGGACTTGACGATAATTTCAAGAATGTATTTACCAATTGGTATTCAAACGAACATAAAGAAGTTATCTTCTTCCGTGAAAACGCAATGGATAAGACGGTGGAAACAGCTAACGGTCCATTGGGACTTAGCGGTGCCAAACAAGGAAACGGCCGCACCAATCCCACACAGAATTTAGTCGATGCCTTTTTAATGAAAGACGGTCACTTTATCAATGATAAAGGTAAATATGAATACAATGAACAGCTTCCTTACGCACAACGTGATCCACGTTTGGAATATACCATTATACACAATGGTTCGTCATGGGTGAACTCTACGATGGAAACATGGCAAGGTGGAGCCAATAATCCTCTTGGTTCGTCATACTCGCTCACGAGTTATTACATGCGCAAGTTTATGGGTGATTTCGAAGCAGCCAACGAATATCAAGACACACAACACAACTGGGTGATGTTCCGTTACGCCGAAATACTTCTGAACTTTGCCGAAGCCGAAAACGAATATTTGTCTACTCCTTCGCAAGCTGTATATGATGCTATCATCGCCCTGCGCCGACGTGCAGGTATCGAACCTGGTGAAAAGAATTTGTATGGACTAACAACCGATGAGCTGACACACAATTTGACGCAAGCCGAAATGCGCAAAGTGATTCAGAATGAACGCCGCATTGAATTGGCTTTTGAAGAGCATCGCTATTGGGACATTCGTCGTTGGCGACTTGCCGAACAGGTCTATGCACAGCCTATTCAAGGAATGTACATCACTAAATCACAGACTTCCACGACCTACGTTCCGCAAGCTGTGCTCAATGTACAATGGGACAATAAACGTTATTTCTATCCGATTCCTTATTCGGAAGTAATAAAAAATAAGAATATGGTTCAAAACCCTAATTGGTAATATCTTATGAAAAGAGTAATTATAACATTCTTGTGCCTCCTCTGCATTGTACAGGCATACTCCCAATCGTTTACGATAAGCGGTACCATTATTGATGGGGAAAGCAACGAACCGCTTATCGGGGCGGGTATTCTGGTAAAGGGAGCCGGAAGGGGTACCATCACCGATATAGATGGAAAATATTCGCTGGAAGTGAAACGTGGCGAAACATTGGTATTTTCGTTTGTGGGCTATCAAAATCAGGAAGTCGCAATAACAAATCAGCGCACACTGAATATCGCATTAAGGGTTTCCGAAGCCAACAACCTGAACGAAGTTGTTATCACAGGTCGCGGCAGCGCGAAACGTATCACTTTGACCGGTGCCGTGAGCGGTATTCAAGCCAACGAATTACGTAGAGTTCCTACAAGTAGCTTACAGAATACATTATCGGGTAAACTGCCCGGCTTCTTCAGTCAGCAACGTTCCGGTCAGCCGGGAAAAGATGCTTCCGACTTCTTTATCCGTGGTGTCAGTTCCTTGAATGAGGACGGTAACAAGCCGCTTATTATGGTTGATGATGTGGAATACAGTTACGAACAGCTGTCACAAATCAATGTCAATGAGATTGAAAGCATATCTATTTTGAAAGATGCATCCACTACTGCTATTTATGGTATCAAGGGTGCTAACGGTGTGTTGGTAGTCAAGACCCGTCGCGGTGAAGAAGGAAAACCAGTGATCCATGTACGTGCAGAAGCCGGCGGTCAGATACCTGTCCGTAAACCCAACTTCTTAGACTCATACAACACCGCCCTGTTAGTCAACGAGGCACGTACTAACGATGGTTTGACTAAAATGTTTACACAACATGATTTGGAACTGTTTAAAGACGGTTCCGACCCATACGGACATCCTAATGTAAACTGGTACGACGAAGTGTTCAAAAAATCGGCTATGCAGTCGAACATCAATGTCGACGTATCGGGTGGTACCAAACGTTTGAAATACTTCGTATCCGGGGGTTATTTCTCACAAGGTGGTTTGGTTCGTAACTTTGCTAAAGCGGATGACGATGTGAATACCGGCTATTTTTACCGCCGTTTTGACTACCGTACCAACTTGGACTTTACTGTTACTGATAATCTGACTATGCGTCTGGACTTCAGTTCGCGCTTCATGAACATCAACGAACCGAGTAGTCTGAATGCTACAGGCGAGATTTACAATTTCACCGCCATGCACCCCTATTCGGCACCGGTACTCAATCCGGACGGATCGTATGCTTATCTTTCAGATGTGGACGGTTACGGACCTACATTGAATGCACGTTTGGCTAACGAAGGTTACACGCGTACACGCCGTAACGATAACAACATTCTCTACGGTGTGAACTGGAAGATGGATTGGCTCACCAAAGGATTGTCAGCCAATGCTCGTATTGCTTACTCTACCATTGACGAAGTCTTCCGCAAAGTAAACCGTGGAAAAGATGCGTACCCTACCTACCACTACGATCCTACTACGGATCAGTATAACATCAACCCCAACCGTAAATATGCTTATTCACAGTATGCTCTGACGGCCGGAACCAACCAGGCTGTGAAAAATCTGGATGTTCAGGCCTCCATCAACTATGCACGCATATTCAATGGAATACATGACGTTAGTGCCACGTTACTGTATAGCCGCCAAAGCCGTACCGTAGAAAAAAATCCAGACGATACAGGAGAAAAGATTCCCGAAAACTTTCAGGGTCTTACCGCTACCGTAGGTTACAAATATAAAGATAAATATCTGGTCGACTTCAATGTTGCATACAACGGTACCGACCGTTTTGCCGAAGGACACCGCTACGGAATATTCCCTGCTATTGGTGTGGGTTGGCGTATCTCCGAAGAATCGTTCTTCAAGGATAACATTTCTTTCATCCAACTATTGAAAATCAGAGCTTCGTATGGTATTGTAGGTTCGGACGTAGCTATGGGTAACCGCTACCTTTACAACCAGATATATACAGCAACTGATAATGCTTATAATTTCGGACAAAGCGATGTCACTTCCACTGCTATTACGGAAGGTGACCTTGGCAATAGCAGTGTGACATGGGAAGAAGCCAAGAAGTTTGATATAGGTCTCGACTTCAATGCATTCGACCGCTTCTCATTTACTTTCGACTGGTTCTATGACAAACGATACAATCAGCTTGTGAAACGCAATGACATACCGCAGATCTTAGGTGTGGGTACTTCACCTATCAACGTGGCACGCACCAGCAATATGGGTTTCGACGGACAGATTGGTTATCAAGACCGTTTCGGTGAGTTCAACTTCAATACCAACTTCGTATTCTCGTATGCTAAGAATAAGGTAGAATTTAATGCCGAAGCACAACAAAGATACGATTGGTTGTCGGCAACAGGTCGTCCTATCGGTCAACCATTCGGTTACACTTGGATAGGTTATTATACACCTGAAGAAGTGGACTTGATTCATGCAGGAGCCGCAAATGCACCGGCTGTGCCCAATACCGACGTGCCTATCCAAGCCGGCGACTTGAAATACAAAGATTTGAACGGAGACGGTGTTATCAACGACTTCGACAAGGGAGCTATTGGTAAGCCAAACTTACCCAACACCACACTGGGATGGACAATCGGTGGTTCGTGGAAAGGATTGTCAGTGAGCGTACTCTTCCAAGGTTCGTTCAACTACAGTTTCTCGGTAAACGGCACAGGTATCGAACCTTTCAAGAGTCAATTCCAACCTCTACACCAGAAACGCTGGACATTGGAACGCTACCTGAACGGTGAAGCCATCGAATTTCCGCGCTTAACAAGCAATCCGTCAACTGTAAACAGCGCAGCAGCGTATATGTCCGACTTTTGGTTGATTGATGCTTGGTACATCCGCTTGAAAACCATTGACGTCTCCTATCAAGTGCCCACAAAAGTGTTGCCTTCATGGCTTACAAACCTCCGTGTCTATCTCAATGCTTACAACATGTTTACATGGACAAGTTTTGATAAGTATCAACAAGACCCGGAAATCAAGTCCAACTCCGCCGGTGATGCATACATGAACCAGCGCGTGTTTAACTTAGGAGTACAACTTACATTCTAATAAACTGATAAATACTCATAGTAGTATCAATGAAAAAGGGGATGCGTCTTCATAGACGCATCCTTTTTTTTGATAACACATTGTAAATCAAGCATTGTTATTTGGTAGAAACCCGAATCCGTACATGTAGGGGTACATGGCTTGCCGTAAACGAAAACGTCCCACTCCACACACAAGTCGGTGTGCGGGGCGGGACGAAAACTATTATAGTTGCCGTGCTAAAAATCTATCGGTTCATCCTGGTAAAAGCAGCTACTTGAGGTACTTCTTGTTTACATCTTCCAGTATCTGCATCTGCTGGATAGCTATCCGGTTCAATCGGACAAGCCTTTCGTGCTGAGGAAGTCCTTCTCCTATGAATACGGCATTCAGATTCTCCATGTTCGAGAGGCAAATCAATTCGTTCACCGTGGCATAGTCGCGGACGTTTCCTTTCAGGTCGGGATGCGCATCGCGCCATTCGAGGGCAGTGAGGCCGAACATGGCAACGTTCAGCACATCGGCTTCGCTGGCGTAGATGCGGGAAGCTTGTTGTGGTGTGACTTCTGCCGGGATAAGGTTTTGTTTGATAGCATCGGTGTGGATGCGGTAATTTATTTTCGACAGTTCTCGCTTGGCACTCCAGCCCAGTTGCGCGAGTTCCTGCTCCTTAAGGCGCTGGAACTCGCGGACTAAATAGATTTTAAATTCAGCACTAATCCACATTCCAAATTCAAATGCGATGTCCTTGTGTGCATAGGTGCCTCCATATCTTCCGGCTTTCGCTTGAATACCGATAGCATGGGTCTTCTCCACGTATTCTTTCACGCTGATTTTGAAACTGTTCAACCCCGACTGATTTCTAATTGTGGCGAATTCGCCATAATTAAATCCTGGGTTATACAACCGCTCCCATATACCAAGGTATTCCAGTGTATTCCTGTTTCTCAGCCAGTCTGATATGAAGAAATCGCCATCTTTGGCTTTTAGCATGTCAGTAATGCAGATATAATCTTCGTTATTAATAGACACTACATTGATGTCTGTAGTCAATACTGTTATTTTGGCCATCTTGTCTTCTCCGGTTAAACGATGGGCAAAGGTACACTTTTCCCTTCAATCCCTAACACATTATTTATGAATAGTTTTCGTTTACAACAAGTCAAAGAACGCGTCAGGTGAGTAAAACAAAGCCTCTGTTTAAGTGAAACGAAGCCTGCATTTCACTTAAACAGAGGCTCTATTGAACGAATATAGAGGCTCTAAAAAAGAGACTGAACTCATCTCTCTTTTTTGCTTTCGGTTCGCTTTCAGGCAACAACCTTTTTTACTAATGTTTTTGACTGGAAGCTATTTTTAGTAATCACATTTGGATTAGGATGAAGTTTAGTTCTAAACAGTACAAAAAGAAGATGGTTAAATAAACGAACTCCTCATTTATTGTATTCTCCTTTACAATTTCACTGTAATGCCTTTAGCTATATCACCAGAAGATTTATAAGTATGACCAGCATGCAATACTTCTACCTTTATCATTCCAAAATCAATTTGGTCTTCCCCTTTATCGTCTGTCACTTTTACAATAAGATGATGCCCGTCTACTAACTCTGCTTTAAAAGTTAGCTGTTTATAATCTCCTTTCTGAAATCCCCATCCATCTCCTTTGTCCCAATACAGAGAGCCTTCCGCTTTGCCATCCTCATCCGGGCAAACAACTAAAGTCAATGGGTCGAATGAATTTTCATTCACATTCTGAATTATTTTGCCTACTGGAATAATAGAACCACCTCTCACTTTTAATTTAGCCTGATATTTACCTTTTGTATCTCCTTTAACCAAAGATAAATTTTCCCAAATTCCTTTGGGTAGAGAAGGATTCTTTGCAAATGCAGGAATTATCAACAGGTCTGTCCCCAACATAAAAGCTTGCTCTTCAGCACGCAAACTTTCATCTTTCGGATCGGCAAAGAAAACCGGAGCCATCACAGGCTGTCCATCTTTATGAGCCACATGAAAAGCAGTGTAGAGATAAGGCAGCAAACGGTAACGACGTTCTAATGCCATGCGTGATTCCTTTTCTATATCTTTAGTAAATGCCCACGGTTCCTTGTTATTTGTATCACAGGAAGCATGTCCTCTGGAAAAAGGGAAAAATGCACCGAAGCCTAACCAGTTTCCCCACAAATCGGGAGTCGTATTCCCAGCAAATCCACCTATATCCGGACCATTGAAAGGCTGACCGGACAACCCCAATGTAATAGACATCGGTACAGAAAGTTTCATGTGTTCATAAGTAGCTTCGTTATCGCCCGTCCACATGGCTGCATAACGCTGTCCGCCAATAATATTGGAGCGGGAAAGAAGAAATGGACGTTTGCCTGGATTAGCAGCCATCATGCCATTATAAGAAGCTTCGACCATCAGACGACCATAAGCGTTATGATACATTAAATGGCTACCAATAGGTAAATTGCCTCCTCCTAAATGAATATTGTTCTCCGGCATCGTTCCCCCAGGACCATCAAATACAGACGGTTCATTCATATCATTCCAAATGCCATCTATTCCATTAGCCATAAAGTCTTTATAAAGTCCGGACCACCAAGTGCGCGTCTCCGGACGGGTAAAGTCAGGAAATGCGCAAGCACCCGGCCATACTTTCCCGTGAAACTCATTACGATAGATATCACAAACAAAAGCATTTTGCTCTTTTCCGGTTTTATATACAAAATAGTTATCATCCACTTTTACGCCTGGATCTATCATATACACGGAATGGAATCCATTATCATGCAGATACTTATTCATGCGCTTCGGATCTGGAAAATCCCTGTTATTGATCGTGAATACACGGAATTCATCCATATAGTTGATATCAAACCATATTACATCGCACGGTATCTTCTTTTCACGAAAAGTATTGGCAACTTCTTTCACTCTAGCTTCCGGCACGTAAGAAAAACGAGACTGATGATAACCGATTGCCCATCTGGGAGGCATACTTATAGTACCGGTCAATTCGGCAAGTCCTTTTAATACAGCTTGCGGAGATTCACGATCTATGATATAAGTACGAAAAGGTGCTCCTTCAGTATTAAATTCAATCTTATCTGAATTAGTAATCAATTCAGCCTTCCAAAAACTATCAAACAATACGCCAAACGCTGTCCCGTCCGGACGAACACCCAATACCCACGGATGCGTTTGATACAGACGTGAGCCACCATCAACCCGATACATACCATTATCCGTATTCCACATTTTAATCTTTTGCCCATTACGCAGCAACGGACCGGTCACTTCACCACCTCCATACAGACTTGTTCCGGCTGGAACATCCAATGAGGCATTTGCCTTGCCATCAGTCATCGTAAATTGAGGAACTAATTTCCAGTTTTCCGGTACTTCACCTTTCTTTTCCGGTTCATGGGAGAGAATTAATGAAGGCGTACGGGAAACATCATACCCTACGGGGATAAATTCTACAATTCCATTTCCTACCAGTGTTACTTTTTCTGTTTTTATATTACCTGCCCAAGCTACCTGAGCCGTAAAGAAGAAAACAGCCATTTGCAATAACGATATTCTTTTTCTCATTTAAATATTATTTTAGTTATTAGTTCCGCCAACGGATTTTAGTCTGGCAATTGCATAATCAAAAGCTTTGAAAACAGTCCTCATGATATCATATTTTCATTTTGGTCAAACAGGATTTCCAGCAACTCCTCCGGTCACTCATAAAAGAAGAATAAACAGACCGGAGGAATATTGTGGAATTTCAAACACCAATCCTAACTTTTTACCTATATCTATTGAACTTTATACTATGAACGCTTGATATTTGAGAAACCACTAAAGAGAAATTTAAAAAGAAGCATATAAAAATAATAATCAAGGCGATTAACTTCAAGTCCATTCACAAGACAATTTTCCTAAAATTAATTTTGTTTCTGCACAGACTTAAATTAAATGATAATTTAGTTTATTACGGTGCGTTTTTAAATGTATCAATAAAAAATTCAGCAGCCTCTAGAGAAGATTTTTCATTTTCATTTCTCATATTCTCATAGGTGACTGATAAACAGCAAATAATCAAATAAATAGCTTATGAGAAATACTTTCTAAGACGGCATTTCTCATAATACACCTTCTATTTTAGCTTAAAATTCACCTTATTCTCATAGTATTTCAGAGTATTTCTCATAGTTAAATACGATCTTCTCCTTTTTTCTGGTTGAAGATAAACTGTAGTTCCGATTTTCCCATATATTATGGGAAAATATTCCCTAATATTATGAGAATTTATTCCCACAAAATAAGAGAATCTTTTCCCTACTAGTAGGGAACACTTTCCCACAATATATGGGACAAGGAGAATATGTACTTCCCTGATAATGGTTGACTAGCTGTTTCTTTATTCTTGTATAGGTTGATTGGAAAAACACTATGAGAAATGAATCCAACAAGTATGAGAAACAAGGTTAAATACGGGGGATTTGACGGAAAAACTATGAGAAATACCATCTTAAAAATCATTTCTCATAGTCTATCCTATTAGTCTTCTGCCATTTATGATTAATGAATGAGAATATGAGAAATGAAAATCATAAATACACTCTAGTAGGGTATCTATTTCAAATTAAATAGAAAATCATAATGCCCTGCTTCTACATCAACAGTCTGCTCCTTAACGCTCACTTTCTTCTTATTCTTTTTACATGAGACAGCATTATTAGGGATGCAAACTGTAGCCGTTGTTCCGGCAGGAACTGTCAATTGAAGATTCAATTGCTTACCTTGCAATTCCCAATTAACAGCAATTGTGCCATAAGGTGATTCTTTCGTTACTTTTGCCCAGGTCACACCGTTTGGAATTTGAGGATCAACATAGAAGTGACGATATCCAGGGGTAGCCTCGTCAAGACGTATTCCTCCTACAGCCTGATAAAACCAAGTACCAATTCCATTGTAACAATTGTGCACACGACTTCGTTCTCCGCTCCAATATTCCCAAGTCGCTGTTGCACCATGGTCAATCATATACAGATAACCGGGATAATCACGTTTCTTCATCATTTGATAGAAGAAATCCACTTGTTTATTCCGAACAGACCATTCTGTCAAAATAGATACTCCAACCAGACCAACAGCAATATGTCCTTTATATTTTTCTTCGGTCATCATAACAACATTCTCTTTCACTTTATTGTACAAAGAATCAGGTACAACACCTACCAACATAGGATAGCACATATCCAATTGTGAGCCGGTAGAATAGATCCCTTCATCCGCACGGTAGAACGTCTGATGAATCAACTTGTTAAGTTTTTCTCTACGCATAGCAAACTCTTCCGCCTCTTCTCTTTTTCCTAATGTTAAGGCTGTCTTATACATAGTGCTCAAGCATTCGCTGATAAAACAGTTACTTACCAAATCCACTGAAGCCTGATTACCTGCATCTACTCCCATGGGTGCCAGCCAATCACCCAAATACCAGTCACGGTATTTGGTATCGGGCCAACGTTTCAGCAAACCATCTACTGTATACTTATCACCATACTTAA
>ERZ773162.2505-NODE-2505-length-11486-cov-3.402414_pt1 | contig 11486 bp, 8 predicted proteins | sample MGYA00511113_ERZ773162 | MGnify/ENA primary metagenome ERZ773162 (study PRJEB29015, sample SAMEA2737807) | human gut metagenome | biome: human gut; feature: human-associated habitat; material: faeces | place: China | collected 2012 ... | reverse complement strand
TTGTGTATCCTTGCAGTTGTACTTTTGCTGCGGATTAAGTAGCAAACAACTGAAATGAGTAGAATTACAACAACAGTCGTAACATTATTGTTGGCGGCAACAGCTTTCGGACAGGCTAAAGAAGACGCCGGAGATGGCAAAAAATTAGATAAGCAGACGATGGAATGGAAAGACTATTTGCCCGAGATTCATGGAACGATTCGGGGAAAATACGAATTCCAGACAGAAACAGAGGAAAGTCGTTTTGAAGTACGTAACGCGCGCTTTAGTGTTTCGGGAAATGTGCATCCTTTGGTTGCTTATAAAGCGGAAATCGACCTTTCTGACGAGGGCTCTATTAAAATGCTGGATGCGTATGCACGTGTCTTTCCGATGAAAGATCTTAATTTCACGATTGGGCAAATGCGGGTACCTTTTACGATTGATGCTCATCGTTCTCCTCACCAACAGTATTTTGCCAATCGTTCATTCATAGCCAAGCAAGTAGGAAATGTCCGTGATGTCGGGTTCACTACTGCTTATAAACATACGAGTGGCTTTCCGTTTATTCTTGAGGCCGGATTATTTAACGGTTCGGGGCTTACCAATCAGAAAGAATGGCATAAAACATTGAACTACTCGGTTAAAGCTCAGTTATTACCCGGCAAAAATTGGAATATAACACTCAGCACCCAGATGATAAAGCCGGAATCCGTACGGATTAATATGTATGATGCCGGTATTTACTATCAAAATAATCGTTTTCATATTGAAGCGGAATATCTATATAAAATGTACGGGCATGAGACGTTTAGAGATGTGCACGCTGTGAATAGCTTTGTCAATTACGACTTACCTTTGAAGAAAGTATTCAATAAAATTTCTTTTCTTGCACGTTATGACATGATGACGGATCATAGTGACGGCAAAATAGATAAGACGACAAATGCTTTGGTTATAAACGATTATGCACGCCATCGTGTCACGGGTGGGATCACACTTAGCCTTTCAAAAGCTTTCATTGCCGACCTTCGTTTAAACTTCGAAAAGTATTTCTATAAGAAAACCGGTATTCCGAAAGAATCGGAGCAGGATAAAATCGTAATTGAGTTTATGACAAGGTTCTGATTTTTATGATTACTTTTGTGGCATGGCACAAGAAATAGAACGTAAATTTTTAGTTATCGGAGAGTATAAGTCGTTGGCATTTGCGAAAAGTCGTATTGTGCAGGGATATATCAGCAGTGCTCGTGGAAGGACTGTCCGGATACGTATCCGGGATGATAAGGGATACCTGACTATCAAGGGGGCTTCCAACGCTTCCGGTACAAGCCGTTATGAATGGGAAAAGGAACTGGCCTTATCAGAAGCAGAAGAATTGATGAGGCTTTGCGAACCGGGGATTATTGACAAGATCCGTTATTTGGTACGTAGTGGCAAACATGTATTTGAAGTCGACGAGTTTTATGGTGAGAATGAAGGACTTATTGTGGCAGAAGTAGAGCTGGAATCGGAAGATGAGGCTTTTGTAAAACCCGACTTTATCGGTGAGGAGGTAACGGGCGACATACGCTACTATAACTCACAGTTAATGAAAAAACCGTATAAAACGTGGTAAGCGTTAACAAATAAACCGTATATTTGTTCTTATATAAAAAAGAGAGCAGTGTATGGATATGGAACAGTTATACGGTTATGTGCCGCGTGAATTGGTTACTTTTGTTTTAGTTACTTTGTTTTCATTATTAATCGGACTTTCGCAGCGTCGAATCAGTCTGAAACGTGAGGGTGAGACTACTCTTTTCGGAACCGACCGCACTTTTACCTTTATCGGTATACTGGGTTACTTGCTTTATATCTTAGACCCTACGGATATGCGTCTGTTTATGGGAGGTGGAGCGGTATTGGGATTGCTGTTGGGATTAAACTATTATGTAAAGCAATCACAATTTCATGTTTTTGGTGTAACTACCATCATTATTGCCCTGATTACTTATTGTATGGCTCCTATCGTAGCTACCCAACCTTCCTGGTTTTATGTTATGGTAGTTGTGACTGTGCTTCTGCTGACTGAACTCAAACATACTTTTACGGAGTTTGCGCAACGGATGAAGAATGATGAAATGATTACGTTAGCCAAGTTCTTGGCTATCAGCGGTATCATATTACCGATGCTTCCGCATAAGAATCTGATTCCGGATATTAATCTTACTCCTTATTCTATCTGGTTGGCAACGGTAGTAGTATCCGGCATTTCCTATCTCTCTTATCTATTAAAAAGGTATGTATTCCATGAATCCGGAACGTTAGTTTCCGGTATTATTGGTGGATTATACAGCAGTACGGCTACGATCTCGGTACTTGCCCGTAAAAGCCGGAAAGCCTCTGAACAGGAAGCTACTGATTATGTTGCTGCCATGCTGCTGGCTGTCAGCATGATGTTTCTGCGATTTATGATACTGATACTTATTTTCAGTAGAGAAATCTTTCTGTCTATTTATCCGTATCTGTTGACTATGGCGGTGGTGGCGGCTATTGTTGCCTGGTTTATCCATTCCCGACAAAAACGACCGGAAGACCAGCCTGCTGAAACAGAAGAAGATGATAGTAGCAACCCGTTGGAATTTAAAGTTGCTTTGATTTTTGCCGTACTCTTTGTTATATTTACTTTCTTAACTCATTATACACTTGTTTATGCAGGTACAGGCGGATTGAATCTTCTTTCTTTTGTATCCGGTTTTAGTGATATCACTCCTTTCATATTAAACTTATTGCAAAATACGGGTAGTGTTGCTGCATTGATAATTACTGCTTGTAGTATGCAGGCTATCATCAGTAATATAATGGTAAACATGTTCTATGCTTTATTCTTTGCTGGGAAAGGAAGTAAACTTCGTCCTTGGATTCTGGGAGGATTCGGTGTAGTGATTGCTTGTAATCTCGTGTTGTTGCTGTTCTTCTATATTTAAAGAGGCTTTTAGGTATAAAACAACTGTTATTTGTATGGACGAGATAGATTCTTAGATTTATTTTAGAATAAAATGCTCATGTATATAATTCCATAAAAATATCCCTATCTATTTTTACTTGATATTAATAGATAGGGATATTTGTAGAAAGAGCCTTTACCAAGACCAGTCGCTCTCTTTGTAATTTGCTTCTACTGCTGTCTCGATCTCATCAGGTAGATTATGATAGAAATCAAGCCCGGTTATGGATTCTAACTCATCGATAGATTTTGCACATGCTTTAATATTTTTTGATTTGTCGCTTTTGTGCTCTATATAAAATCCAATAGCTTTGTACTGTCCATTCTTGTAAGATAAGATTGTACTGAAGTAATATTTAGGTATCTTGACACCATACGTACCTGTTTCCAGTATTGCATAATCTATGGATGTTCCTTTCACAATGTAAGTTGTATCTTGAGGATTTGACACCTTTGCCCACTCCTGTACTTTGTTCTCTATCGCATCCCAAGTACTTCCACCTTGGTTGAATCCGGTTATTAGTTGCGGACTGATATTAGAATAATAGAATGTCTGACTATTTGCCTCACGGCTATATAATCTGTCACTTGAAGCTACCATGTGTCCTCTATTATACGGTGAATAGTAGTCTTGTTTGTCAGTCCTGTATTGTGCCGGAATATTAGTATCTGGTTTATAATCGTCTTTACGATCCACATTCTTTTGAGAAGTCACATTGTCAAAAGTCAATGCTACCCAACGTACATGTTTTTTCGTACAATCGTATTCATAACTGTAAGTGACAGTCTTTTTTCCATTCTCTGTAGTTGTCCAGGTATGAAAAATGTTCATGCTTCCACCTTTCAGTTTAGGAATTTCGATTCTTCCTGCATACCCTGATGGATTAGGGTCCGGATCAGGATCTGGATCTGGATTTGAACCATTGCCTGCTAATTGTTTGAGTGTGAATTTGGCCTCCTCTTTTCCGGCTGTGATTGTAATAATGACACTTCGTTCAGCTCCGGTATTTGCTTTCATATATCCGCTGATTGAGCCGTTTCCATTGCCGGATGTTCTACTCAATGTACACCAAGTCTCACTGCTTGAAGCCTGCCATGTGCCATCAGTTTTTACACGAATGATAAATCCGCCTCCGTTTCCATTGATTTGCGTTTGGTCTATAGAGGCGATTCCTTGATTCGTATTGCCCGGATTATCAGGGAGTTCGGGAGAATCCTGTTCACTACATGAGATTGCTGTGTTACAGGTTATGAACAGGATGAATAGTTTAAATAATGCTTTTGTCATTTCATTTCTTTGATTAAATAAATAATAGTAGGCAAGTGATCGCTATATCCGTTTAGCCATACACCACCTGCTTGTGTCCGTTTAGGATATCCTTTGTATTTCCCTTCTTTTTGGAACATAAAATCACGGCGGAAAATTTCATGTTTATAAAACTTCAGTGTGCTGCGGTCAGTACCTAGTAGATTTCCGGTAAATACGATTTGATCGAACAGATTCCATTTACCTTTGTACATCAGAGTTCCGTATCCTTTCTTCAAAGTATCCCACCACGGATTGTACAAGTCTGTAGGACCTACATCAGCAGGTTTCCGCTTAGCTCCAAGTGCTACAGCCATACTTTTATCCATCGGGTCATCGTTCATATCCCCCATGATAACAATTTTGGCTGCGGAGTCTTCCCTTAACAGTGAGTCTTTGATAGCTCTTACCTGTTCTCCTGCACGTTCACGTGCTGGAGAAGCCGCTGCTCTCGAAGGCCAGTGATTGACGATAAAGTGCATCTTCTCTCCTGCAATATTACCGCTGGCAATCAGGAAACCGCGCGTCTTATGTATCGTGTCATTGATATATACATAAGGTACGAGCTTGCTATTCGTCAGTTCAAATAGTTTGGGATTATAGAAAAAAGCACAGTCCACACCACGTTGGTCTTCTCCTTCGTAGTGAACATACTGGTAACCTCTGTCCGCTAAAGCAGGTTGTTTCAGTATGTCTTCCAATACTCTGTAATTTTCGATTTCAGAAACGCCGATAATGGCGGGACCCATTGGCAACTTGTCGGTACTTAACAGGCTTAATATTTCCGACATGTTTTTCAGCTTAGCCTTATACTTCATCGTATTCCACTGATTAGTACCGTTAGGAAGATACTCGTAGTCATTCTTACCTTCATCGTGAATGGTATCAAACAAATTCTCCATATTGTAGAACGCTACACTGTACAGGGCAAATTTCTTTTCTTGTCCGTAGGCCATGAGGACGAAAAGAGCGAGTACACCTAAAGTTATTAAGCTTTTTTTCATCTTTGAAATTGATTTTAAAAGTGGGTAATTTGTCATTTGTATGACAAATATCTAAAAAGAAAACGAAAAACCCACCCTTACGAGTTACTTTTTTTGTAAAAAACATTGTTATTTATAAAATTCTTTGTTATTTTGCGTAACAGCTTATTTCATTTGTATTGCAAAACGAAAGACCAATTAACATTAATATAAATTAAATTATGAAACAACGACTAGGGTTAGCGATCGTGCTATTTTGCTTAATGCCAGCACTTTTTGCTCAGCAAAAGGCAAAGCAAAACGCCCGTGAGGACAATGCTTCTTTCATGTTTACAGAATCACAATTGAATGAGGATGATGATGCAGCACAGAGCACATCTGCATTGGTCACTTCTAACAATGATGTTTATCTGTCAAATGTAGGTTATCTGTTTAGCCCAATGAGATTTCGTGTGAGGGGATATGATTCCCAGTATAGTGACATGTATATCAATGGGGTACAGTTTAATGATGCAGAAACAGGACGTTTCAGTTACGGATTAATAGGAGGATTAAACGATGCTACCCGTAATAAGGAGGGGATCGGTCCTTTTGAAATTAACAACTTTACTTTCGGAGCCATAGGGGGAGCTTCCAATATCAATTTACGTGCCAGCCAATATGCGGCCGGCTCAAAACTAACACTGTCAGGTAGTAACCGCAACTACATTTTGCGTGGAATGTATACTTATTCTACAGGTCTGATGAACAATGGTTGGGCATTTACTGGATCATTGGGTTATCGCTGGGGTAATGAGGGAAATATTGAAGGAATCAAATATAATTCTTTTTCTTACTTCCTCGGTGCGGAGAAAGTATTCAACGAACGCCATAGTCTCTCTTTGGCAACTTGGGGAACACCGACAGAGAGAGGACAGCAAATGGCGGCAACCGAAGAAGCTTATTATTTAGCGAACAGTCATTATTATAATCCGAACTGGGGATATCAGAATGGAGAAAAACGAAATGCACGTATTGTACGTCAGTTCGAACCATCGGCTATTGCTTCATGGAATTTCACTATTGATGATAATAAGAAATTAGTGACAAGTGCCGGATTCAAATATTCCAACTATGGGAAAAGTGCTCTAGGTTGGAATGGTAATGCGGCCGATCCACGCCCGGATTATTATAAAAAGTTGCCTAGCTCAATCTTTGATGTATGGGAATCTGTTCCTACTGCCGATGAATTGCAGCAGTTTAATGAAGTCACAGATAATTGGAAAAATAATAAAGCTTATCGTCAGTTAGATTGGGATGCTCTTTATTTTGCCAATAAACAAGCGAATGCATTAGGTAAAGAGACGCTTTATTATGTGGAAGAACGTCACGACGACCAGTTAGCTTTCAACTTGAGTTCTGTATTCAATCATCAATGGAATGAGCGCAATAGCTATGTTGCTGGAATTGCAGTGAATACAACCAAAGGTATGCATTATAAGAAAATGAAAGACTTGCTGGGTGGACAGCTTTATACGGATGTCGACAAGTTTGCAGTACGTGACCATGGCGCTAGTTCCAGCATGGTGCAGAATGACCTCGATAATCCTAACCGTCGTATTGGTGAAGGTGATAAATTTGGTTATGACTATAACATCTATGTGAATAAGCAGAGCGCATGGGTACGTTACCAGGGTAATAATGGTGGATCATTAAATTATTTTGCTTCCGGTAAAATCGGATCTACACAAATGTTCCGTGATGGATTGATGAGAAACGGACGTGCGCCATTGAAATCACTTGGTAGTAGCGGTACGGCGAAGTTCCTGGAAGGCGGTATAAAAGCTGGTCTGAATTGGGCTATCAATGGCAATCATTCCTTTACGTTGAATGCCGGATATGAAGAACGTGCACCGTTGGCTTACAACTCTTTCATCGCTCCGCGTATTAAGAACGACTTTGTGAGAGATTTGAAAACAGAGCGTATCATTGGTGGTGATTTGACTTATAACTTCAACACTCCATGGGTGATGGGACGTTTGACTGGTTATTACACTCGCTTCCAGAATCAGGTAGAAATGGATGCTTTTTATAATGATAGCGAAGCACGTTTCACTTATCTTTCTATGAACGGTATTGAAAAGGAATATTGGGGAATAGAAGCTGCTGCTACCTTTAAATTGACAAGTGAGCTGTCATTAACAGCTATCGGTACTTGGAGCGAAGCTAAGTATACCAATAACCCGGATGCTGTATTGACATATGAAAGTGAGAATGAGTCAAACCTCGATCGTGTTTATGCTAAAGGTATGCGTGCTAATGGTACTCCGCTTTCTGCTTATAGCCTTGCTTTGGATTATAACGTAAAAGGTTGGTTCTTCAATTTGACCGGAAACTATTATGATCGTGTATATATCGATTTCTCAAGCTATCGTCGTCTTGGCAGTGTATTGGATAAGAATGGTGCCGGTGTAGATGCTAACGGAAATCCGGTTCTTAATGTACCGGGTCAGGAGAAACTGGATGGCGGATTTATGTTGGATGCTTCTATTGGAAAATATATCCGTTTGCGCAATGGAAAGAGCATTAGTCTCAATTTAAGTTTGACTAATATCTTGAACAATACAGATTTGCGTACAGGTGGTTTCGAACAGAACCGTGATGATAATTACAAAGACGGTGACGCACGTGTTTACAAGTTTTCCAAGAATTCTAAGTATTTCTACGCATTCCCGTTCAATGCTTTCTTGAACATTGGTTATAGATTTTAAGAATGTGTAGTTATCAATCCAAAACAAAAAGAAAGGAAGAAACAATTATGAAGAAATTACTATCTATATTATGTACCGGATTGCTGCTATGTGGCGCAGGTCTCACTTCCTGTGAGAACTATGATGATCCGGTGACGGGAAATGCTTATGGCAATAATTCAATCCCGGAAGGACGTACGATTTCAATAGCGGCATTGAAAGAGAAATACAATGATTTCATCGATACAAGCAAAGACACTTATACGACTATCGAAGGTGAAACGCGTATTGAAGGGGTAATTACCTGCGATGATGAAAGTGGGAACTTGTATAAGAAGCTCGTGGTGGCAGATGAAACAGGAGCTATCGTTATTGGTGTTAATGCAACTGGATTGTATGCATTCTGCCCGGTAGGTCAGAAAGTAGTGATTGACTGTAAGGGTTTGCAGATAGGTAGCTATCGTAAACAGGCACAGATCGGAACTGTTTATAATAATTCTGTAGGACGTATGCCAGAGTATGTTTGGAAACAACACGTACGTTTGATAAACGAACCTAAGTTATACTATTCGGAATTGACACCGATTGAAATTACTACTCCTGCCGAACTTGCTGCTATAAACTTGAAAGAAGCTCCGGTATTGGTTACCTTCAAAAATGTGAAACTTACCGAAGCAGATGGAACTGCGACTTACGCTCCGGGTGATGAAGGATCGGTAAAACGTTATTTTACTTATGCCGATGGTACGGAGAGTGGAAGCAACTTATTCCTTTATACCAGCGCTTATGCTAATTTTTCAATGGAAGTGATGCCGCAGGGAAGTGTAAATATTACAGGTATTTTGTTGCGTTACAATAACCAGTGGGAGGTTGTTGTTCGTACTTTAAGCGATATCAAACGAAATAATTAATTCAATTAACACATATAATTATGAAAAAGATTCTAAATGCTTTATTCTTGACGCTGCTTACAGTGTTCACATTTAGTTCATGTAGTGATGTACCGGCTCCTTATGATATATTGGGAGAAGGTGATGTTCCGGGATTGACGGGTGATGGTACGAAAGAGAATCCATATAATATAGAGGCTGCACAACAGAAACAAGATGGTTCTATAGCTTGGGTGCAGGGATACATTGTGGGTGCTATAGAAAATGTATATGATGATAAAGGAGAATTTGCAGGCAATAAGGCTAGTTTTACAGCTCCTTTTACTATAACATCTAATGTGCTGATAGCTGAAAGTCCTGATGAAACTAATGAAAGCAAATGCTTGCCGGTAAAAATAAAGAATGGAAGTGAACTGTCTACTGCTTTAAACTTGAAAGACCATCCTGAAAATAAAGGAGGAGTCTTATTGATTCAAGGTGAGTTAAGTGCTGGTTTTGGAAAAGCAGCATTAATAAATACAACAGCTGCAGTATTTAATAATAAGGAGATCGGTGAAGAACAAGGTGGAGAAGATTTAGATCCTGATAATCCTTTGGGATTGGATATTTCTGTTGCTCCATTAGCAGATTTGTCCAATGATTTTAACGATGTTCAACATCAAGCAGATTATTCAAAAGTTGGTTGGATTAATAAGGCTGTTAAAGGAAATAGAATTTGGCAAGGTGCTATTTATGATCCTCAAAAATATTTGGCAGCTTCAACTTATGGGGTAAATAGTGGTGAGACGGCAGAGTATTGGTTTGTGACTCCTTATTTTACAGTTAGTGCAGATAAGCAATTTACTTTTAAAGCTACTGTAAATAAGTATTCTGAAACGATGTCTCTGAAGGTATTCTTCTTACAACTGAAGGATGGTAAAATGGAACGACATGAGATATCTGTTAATGGTATTCCTACTACTGGTACATATCAATGGACTAGCGATTTAAAGGTGGATTTAAGTACTTATGCTGGGCAGAATGGCTTTGTTGGTTTTCAGTATGTGGCAACACGAGGTGAAGAGGTACAGACTTATGGAATTGATGATATTTTGTATGGTGAAGGAGGCGGAGAAGTTCCTGGACCGGGAGAAGGTACCGAACTATTAACTAATGGAGGGTTTGAGAGCTGGGCGGATGGATATCCGACAGGTTGGAAGTCTGCATCTACAGCAAGTAATGCGACTCTTGAACAGTCTGTAGATAAGCGTAGTGGCACATATTCTGTTTTGGTAAAAGGAGCGTCAAGCAATAAGCGGCTTGGTAGTACGGAAATGACTTTGAAAGCTGGTACTTATGTGTTCTCTGCTTATTTAAAAGCTGCTACAACTGATAAAGCTAGTGCTTGTTTAGGCTATGCTCCAGTTGATGAGACAGGCAAAGTAGGAACTTATGTTTATGATGATTATGTAAATAATATAACAAATGAAGATTGGGTTACGAAAAGTTTTACTTTTACTTTGGATGCAGAACAAACGATATGTTTGGTTGTTATGAACCCCAAAAGTTCAGGAAAAGATTTGTTAATAGATGATGCTAGCTTAATGACAAAAGATGGAGGTCTTGTAGGTGGAATAGAGGAACCAGAGCCAAGTTCAGAAGAACTATTCATTTCAGAATATGTGGAAGGTTCATCAAATAATAAATATATAGAAATATATAATCCTGCAGGACAAACTGTCGATTTATCCGGGTACCGTTTGGACATTGCAGCCAATGGGAAAGAGTGGTCTTATGGAGATGCAAAGTATGACAATAGCATGGACTTATCAGGAAAGACATTAGCACCACATGCTACTTTGGTGTTTAAACATAAACAGGCTACGTTATATATGGGAGAGGCTCTTGAAGCCAACTTTGTAAATTTTAATGGTGACGATGCTATAGGTTTATTTAAGAATGGATCGTTGATCGATATTGTTGGGGAGAAAGGAAGTACTAATAAATATGGAGAAAATAAGACTTTGCGTAGAAAGCCCTCTGTAAAGACTCCTAATCCCGTCTTTACTCTTGATGAGTGGGAGGAGTTGGAGGTTGACGAGATTTCAGGTTTAGGTTCTCATATAATGGAATAATTACAATGTGAGTAATAAAAGGAAGTCTGTAAAACAGACTTCCTTTTTGTGCTTTTTAATATAGATCCGACTGTATTATGATAAACCATAGATTTATGCATCTGCTGAATATCATATTATGTGTTTCAGTATGTGCTTCTTGCGGTAATGATGATGAGCGACATGATTCCAATAATTTTGCCACCGGTATCGTAGAACTCCCTGCACTTCGCAATGGTGCAAACGATGTGTTTGTAACACACTACACCACATTTAATGGGCAGAAAGTAACCTCTTTCAGTATGGAATACGATAAGAGTAAGAAACATTCCCGTTGGATTGCCTTTCGGTTTGACAATCAATCAAAGCAACAAAATGTGTCACGTAGCGATGAGCCTTTTGATGCTGATCCTGCTATCGGTTCACAATACCAGCGTGTGCAAGCTGATTTTGGAAAACAAGGTTATGATAGAGGGCATCTTTGTGCTTCTGCCGACAGACTTTATTCACGTGAGGT
>ERZ773162.2502-NODE-2502-length-11496-cov-4.340530_pt1 | contig 11496 bp, 5 predicted proteins | sample MGYA00511113_ERZ773162 | MGnify/ENA primary metagenome ERZ773162 (study PRJEB29015, sample SAMEA2737807) | human gut metagenome | biome: human gut; feature: human-associated habitat; material: faeces | place: China | collected 2012 ... | reverse complement strand
CAGCTTTGTTCCTTTTCCCAATCCTTTCTAACTATTTTACAACCGGGTATTGACTATGTACTAACCTTGAACGCTGCAACTGACGGTGTAGATACTGCGTATACACTGGATATGACTTACCTCGATGCTGAAGGTCAAGGACAAAACAAGACTTTCACTTCAAAAGGAAAACAGCAGACTGTACACAAGGTAGTGAACAAAAAACCTGTGACTGCTGTTAAGTTAACTCCGAAGGACGGTGAAGCTCCGATGTATTTCGTGATTGTAAATGACACCACTCTTCGTCTGGTGAACGATAGCTTGCAAGAAGCTGTCAGCGATCTGAATTATGACATTATCAAGGTAAAACAATAAAATAAACCTAACCCTAACCAGTAAAAAAGCTCTGCACAGAACCTTCGTTCTTGCAGAGCTTTTCGTTTTTTAGCTTATAATCTATACTAATCTAATTATTCACTTTATGAGTTCTACCGATACTTTGATATTACCGTATTCATAAGCCCGGTAATACGGTTATCCCAATACCCCGTGTCCTTCTTGTAGACGTTTCAGCCTCAACAAGGCTTCGATATAATAATAATCTGCATAAATAATAGAAGCATCTATTTCCGAATGAGCGGGCCAGTGTCCTACACTATGCAACAGGAATGACGGTTTGCTCTTACCACTCTGATAACTGTCAGAGTTCAGGCTTGCCAGCATTTCAATAGCTGCATCTTTATAACGTTTTCCGGTTCCGTTCGGGAGGTAAGTGGATAGTTCAAGCAAAGCAGAGGCCACAACTGCCGCAGCAGAAGCGTCACGCGGAGCATCCGGTATTCCCGGGGCACTGAAGTCCCAATAAGGAACCTTGTCTTCCGGCAGACGTTCGAGATAGACATCTGTCACTTTCTGCGCGAAATCAAGATACTTAGGATCTTTCGTTTCACGATAAACTACCGTGTATCCATAGATTGCCCATGCCTGACCACGCGCCCACATGGTACTGTCTGCATAGCCCTGATGGGTTACTCCTTTTATCAGATTACCTGTAATGGTGTCGTATACCGCTACATGGTAAGATGTATAGTCGGGACGGAACTGGCATTTCATCGTTTTATCGGCATGAGAAACGGCAATATCATATAAATAAGGATTTCCACCATTCTTCGCTGCCCAGAAAAGCATTTCGAGGTTAATCATGTTATCCATGATGGTATTGTGCGGCCAGTTGCGGGGTTCCACTTCACGAGGCCATGAAAGGATGGTTCCTACGATGGGATTGAACAGAGTAGCCAACGTATCAGCTGTATCAAGAATCACTTGTTTGTAAGCCGGATTCTTGGTCAGGCGGTAACCATTTCCGTAGCTACAGAACACGAGGAAGCCCAAATCATGGTCGAAAGCCGGAGTCTTGGAAAGGAACTCCAGAGAGTTCGTGAACTTCTCCGCTTCTTCCTGAATCTGTTTATCTTTCGTATATTCGTAATCATACCACAATACTCCGGGCCAGAAACCGGCACACCATTCTTCCTTCGTCGCTTTCCGACAATTCCAATGATGTTCGTCAGTCATGATATTACGTGGCATCATTGTATAGTCGATGCCGGAGTCTGTTTTCAGTTCCGCAAGCGTACGTTGTGTCTGCTCTGCACAATAGTCCAATGCCTTATTCACATCCAATGTACCGGAAGGCTTGTGAGTGCACATACAAAAACCTAACATCACAGCCAGACCTACTACAATCTTTTTCATCTTAGTTCAATATATTCGCGTTAATTCTTAATCTTTATTTCTCTTTGTCAGTTACTTGAGCGGTCAGTTACTTAGTCACTCCATCAGTTACTTAGTCATCCGGAACCAGTCTACATCTGCCCATCCACGATTGCCCTCATTCGGAGTTACGCAAAATACTCCAACTTTGGCTCCAATCCATTTACCTTGTCGGGCTGTGAAAGGCTCTCCCACTGTCGTGTATTTCTTTCCGTCCAGACTATAAGCGAATGTACAAACGGCTCCTTTTCGAACCTTTACTTGCAAGTAAACTGTTTGCCACTCATTATCTGCTACTCCCGGCATCTTCAGATGTTCCACCGGAATGTTTGCCAATTCTTTTATCTGTTCGGGATTTTGCTGTTCCGCATCCTTACAGACCGCTTGTTGCAGAATAAACTGATCTCCCGCCTTACGAATGGAGAGATAGCTATAATCCCATCCCATCACAATGATTCCGGTTTGTTCCCCATCCTGCTTGGCAGTAAATGTCAACTTGGTCGTAGCTGTAAACTCTTCAGCCGGAAACTTTTGCATCAACAAGTTAGGAACTTCCCAGAAGTTCACAAATTCTTTCGAGAGGCTGCCTGCATAAAGACGAATATACCCCAAGTCGGTCGTGAACCCGTAAGTGTCTTTTTTATTGGCATGCCATTGCCATTGTAATCCTAAATGACGGGTATTGAATTCATCACTCTCCGGCGGAGTGGCTATCGGATATGTCTTTCCTACATTCGGTTTCTTATAGGTCGTTACCGGTTCACCGCAACCATCTTTATCCTTGTCTACTCCGATTACAGGCCAATCATTTACCCAAGTCATCGGATTCAGATGAATCACGCGTCCGTAAGCACCTTTATCTTGAAAATGAACGAACCAGGATTCTCCTGTATTCGTATCTACCCAGCCGCCTTGATGAGGCCCGTTGATATTTGTCTTTCCTTGTGCCATTACGATCTTCGATTCGTAGGGGCCGTAAATGTTCTTCGAGCGAAGTACTAATTGCCAACCGGTTGCTACTCCACCTGCCGGAGCAAAAATATAGTAGTATCCGTTGCGTTTGTAAAGCTTCGGTCCTTCTACCGTATGGTTCTTTCCATCATTTCCGTCAAATACCATCACCGGATCGGAAATTACTTCTGTTCCCTCTGCATTCAGTTCGCAAATAACGAGAATACTATTCACTCCGCTACGGCTTCCGGCATAAGCATGTATCAGATATACTTTTCCGTCTTCGTCCCACAAAGGAGTGGCATCAATCATACCTTTCCCGGCTTTCACCAATACAGGCTTGCTCCATTTTCCTTTCGGGTCTTTGGTTTTAATCATATAGATTCCATAATCCGGATCCCCCCAGTAAATGTAGAACTCCCCGTTATGAAAACGAATAGCCGGTGCCCATACGCCTTTACCATGCTGTGCCTTATCGAAGAATTCTTCCGGCTCCTGAACCGGTAACGCATAGTTTACCAGCGACCAATTCACCAAGTCATTGGAATGAAGAATAGGAATTCCGGGAATACAATTAAAACTGGACGCTGTCATATAGAAATCATCTCCGGCTGCACATACATCCGGATCCGAATAGTCTGCATGAAGAACCGGGTTCTGATAAGTTCCATTTCCCTTATCAGCCACCCAGGTCTTAGAAATTTCTTGTGCGCCTGCCAATGAACTGCAAGCCATCATTCCTGCTAAAAACAGAATCTTTTTACGCATATACCTTACTAATCAATTTCATTCTAAATTCAATCGTTATTCCTAAAAACAAATTCTTTCTACCTTTATAAAAAGACTAACCAACCGAAAAACCGAATCTAATAACTTTCATTTCAAACAATCTATTTGCTTATATATACGAAGGGGATTAAGTAAATACCTAATCCCCTCCACTATTTTTTTCTATAAAGCTTCCTATTATTCTTTCGTATACATCAAAGTCCCGAATCCCAGTTGGTCGAATCCGCCGCTAGTAGAACCGTAATGACCACCGCCACCTTCTACACCCATACCATCCATAAACTTTTTAGTATAATAAGCTTCTATCCCTTTTGTTTTATAATGATAGTAGATCAGTGCCCAACAAGGACGAATCTCTCCTCTCGACTTATCATTTTCTTCTTTGGAAGAAAGCGCAGGACATTGCCAACTACAGTTCTCGTAAAAACTATAAGGGAATCCCTCTTTGCTATACACAAATTTCTCATTGGAGGTAGAAGACCGATCATCAAAGTCTTTCCATAGATTATACTTAGCCGTGTATTCTGCCATAGCAAGTACTTTATTATCCTGATAAGCAAAAAGGTCCTCGCCGATATTATATGCCATTTGGCAGAAAGCACCCATCAAAGCAATACAAAGTGTAGCGTGCCCCTGGTCACGGCCGGATTCCTGTCCTTGGCCCAATACTCCGTGTCCATCCGGATCCTGATGAAGAAAAGGAACAGCGTTGTCTATACTACCATTGCCTACTCCATACTTAAAATACAAAATAGCCTCATTGATTTTGTCCTGATCATCACAAAGAATGCCGATAGAGAGAATCGATGTCATCTGAGCTAAATCCCAGTTAAGCCAGCTATGCTGTTTGCATGCTTCCTTATGAGCCAGAAAATCAGAAGCGGCAGGATAAAATACATTCTTCATCATTGTCTGGAACGCCGACAATTGAGCTTTTGTGAAGAGCGTCTCATCCGTACGCATAATTTCGGCAGCATTAGCCATTTGGTGGACATTAATAGAAATAAGATATTCGTTCGGATCGGCTATTTCACCATTCGCGTCATAGGTTCTATCATTTGCCAAACTCTTGACACGGACCAATCCTTTGCAAGTTTCAGCCCAGGCATTCAATATCTTAACGGCTGTTTGCCCGCAAGCAACGTCACCTTCCAGTTTCCAACGAAGTGCCAGCTGATAAGCAGCGGCAGCGTCTTTATAGAAATAAGTATAGTTATTCCACCATTCCGGAAACTTGCTGGCCCAGTTCCCCTGGTCCATACGTCCCAATACCTCCTGCGGCGTAGGAACATATCCCGCATAGGAATATCCGGAGTTCTTCAATTTATCATATCCTTCACTCCAAGGAGCTACGGTCAACTTTGATGCAACATAAGATAAATCGGCTGCAGTATGCAGCATACAAGGATGAGCAAGGGTATACTCATTAATAGCAGGCCACGAATCAATATCGGTAGTACCATCTTCGATGTCGGTGCATGCGCTCAAATGGAGCGCAAGCATCGTAAACAGGATGAATATATTTCTAGTTCTCATAGTCTTTATTAATTATTAGTGTTTTCATTTTCAACGAAAGCTTTTAAATCCTCAATAGTTTTGAAAGTCCGTACCCAATATACTGTATATTCCGTATTTGAGCCGTTAGCTTCTTTGAAGTCCGCCATTACAAATTGGAGTGTCTTTATTTCTTCCGGTTCTGTTTTAGAGAAAGTATGGAAAGGTTTATTCGATCCATTTCCAACAGCATTTTCTCTTTGCAGATCATAATAATATACTTCCGGACTTCCCGGAGTTTCAGCACCGTCTAATATTGTATATTTATTACTTCCGCTGCCACTATTCTCCAAATAGGCACCATACTGTGTATCAAGTTTAATGTTACCTTGCAATTTACCAGCTCCATAAGGTCGGATCATTTTTATGGCCAGATAAGGATATACCCCAACATTCAAATAGACCTTATCTTTATAACTGCCATTTGACGTCAATACAAGATCCGCACGGCAAGAATTTCCCTTTGAAGGATTAGGAACCATTTTCACAACTGCTCCTCCTGCTTTAAACTCGGCAGATGAAGTATACCCATCCGCCTGCTTCAAATACCAAGGAGACAATGAGGTATCAAATGAATATTTCATCAAGCCATAAGGTACTTTAACCGTAGTTGTATACGAAACTTCAGTTGTCGTAGTGGCGGTAATGGTAGCTTCTCCATAAGCTTTGGCGGTTACCACACCCTGATCATTCACCTCTATAACATCCGTATTACTACTGGACCACTTTAAAGAAGCTATAGTCGCATCCACCGGAACGGTTGTAAAGTTCAGTTTAGCACTTTCGCCCGGCAATAAATCCTCCTGCTCACCAAATGTCAGACTTTCAACATATATAATCGGTATAATCTTCAAATCAAAGGATTCCTCGTAACCTCCCCTATCTAAAGAAATAGCAGTAATAGTGACAGTCTTTCCCGTTGTACTCGTACCTCCGTTAACACCTCTCACTACACCTTCTTTTGTCACAGTAGCAATAGATTCATCACTACTCTTCCAAGTCACCATAGAATAAGTGTGTCCTGCCGGCAACAGAGTGGGGCGCAAACTCCTCTCTTCGGAAACATACAAATCCTTCTTATCATCATCCGTAAACTCAAAATCCGCAATCGGAATAAACTCCGGTACTACCGTCAATTCAAAAAAGGTGCTTGCTCCGAATCCAATTTCAGGAGTCACAACAATATTCGCCTTGCCTGCACTCACCGCATGTACAAGTCCGTCTTGTGTTACCGTAGCCACATTTTCATCTGACGAAGACCAGCTTACCTTCCTGTTGGTCGGCTGTTCCGGTACAATCTTACACTGTATCAAAGAGTCCATATAGTCCACAGACGCAGCCAAAGTCAGTTTTCCATTTTCTACGTTAGCCAATGTAATCTCTGAAATCAAGGTCTTCTCCTCCAGTCCGTCTCCATACTCTTTACTATCATCACATGCAGTAAAACAGATAGCCGTAAGAAAAGCCAAACTAAATAATGTATATCTCATAATTATATTCTTTATAATCTTCGGTTTATAAATACGTTACCATCCCGGATTCTGACCGATGTTGGGATTCAATTGCTTCTGATCGGATGGAATCGGATAAAGATAGTTCTTATTTTCCCAAACACGATCCGTTTCAATCATCAGGCATCCCGCAATACCGGCATCATCTGTATCCGTAGAGTATGAAGGTTTCCAGGCAGTGGCCCATGTACTCCAATCACCCGTTGTACTCCATTTCACTCCCAACATATTTTTAGGCATTTCCACTTCAGCCGTCTTCCAACGTTTCAAATCGTCTATACGGAAACCTTCATTGAAAAGTTCCACCGTACGTTCACGACGAATCTCTTCCCGCAGACTTAATCCTTTTGTTGCGGCAAACGAGACTGTCAAATCCGGCATATCCGGATTTACCCGTTTACGAACTTTATTCAAATATTTCAAGGCCGCATCCACCTTAGACTCATCCGTAATGCTTCCATCGGTAGCAGCATATCTCTCGTACACAGCCTCCGTATAATTCAGCAATACCTCCGCATAGCGGATAACCGGGAAATCATATCCTTCATACGTATCTTTCACATCACGCTCAGTAGCCCATTTCTGATTATGATATCCGCTGCCGCTAGTGGGATAGAATGGTTTATTGTCAAAAGCCGCCTTATCTGCATCCGTCCAGGTAGTATGGGGCGCGTTATTATTCCAATATCTATTTCCGGGAATCATCAATGTGTTGTTCATACGATTATCGCGTTTGGCATATTCCTGTTGAGGAGAAGAATAGTTCACTCCTACTGTAGAATTCGGATTATGAATAGGAAGTCCGTCCGCACCCAAATACATTTCGGCCAACTTACGCGTAATCCACTGTACATTGGCAAAGCAAGCTTTCGTTATATTCTTTCCAATCGGAGCAATCACTTCATCATGACGACGAGAGAAAATGTACTCTAGATTCTTGGCCTTTGTAATATTAGCCGGATTGGATTGCGCGTTTTCCAGAATGAACAGATATTTGTAAGCTGTCGTTCCCAACTCTTCCGGTTTAAAGATTTCATATTGCTTGCTGTCAATCACATCCCAGGCAGCACTTGCCGCAATATCCAGCAAATCATTAACCCGTGTTACGTCGCCCGATCTGAACTTCTGCCAAGTCCCTTCATACAATGCCACACGCGACAGAAATGCTTGAGCCGCACCTTTAGAAACACGCCCTTTATCGGCAGTAGAAATCTCACTTTCTCTCGGCAGATCAGGAATAGCTTCCTGCAAATCTCTGATAATAAGATCGGCTACTTCCGAACGGTCATTACGAGCCGCATTCATTTCTGCAGCGTCTATATCAACCGGTTTGGTCACAATAATCGCATCTCCGAAAAGCTGTAACAAGTCAAAATACTCATAGGCACGGAAAAACTTAGCTTCTGCTACATAGCGCGCTATATCATTCAGATTGGCATAATTCTCCGCATTCTGTAATAAGATATTAGCATAACGGATTTTAGTATAGGCTCCTGTATAATTACCATCCGATACAGGAATCGTATTGACTCCTTTACTATATTCATTGTAGTCACTAGATGTGATCAGGTCCGAACGCGTGTCACTATGCGGCCCATCGAAAAGAGCAGCAGCAAAATCACGCGGCCATTCATAAAATTGATTGGCATATAATTTATAATCATTCGGAGTCTGCCACAAATTCGCATCTGCCAACTGAGCCTTAGGATCAAGATCCAGACAAGAAGGAAGAGTTATCACCACTGACAGCAGCAATATTGCTTTTATTATATTTATAATCTTCATATTCTAACTATTAAAAGGTTAAATCTAATCCTACGGTACAAGTACGATTGAAGGGAAAACGACCGTTTCCTGAAACTTTACGGGAAGCTTCCGGATCCCATCCGTCGTTAATTTTACTAACTTCCCACAAGTCATTGCCCGACACATAGACACGCATCCTGCTAATCACTCTTATCTTGTTCAGAAGCGAAGTCGGGAAGTTATATCCCAATGTCACACTTTTCAAGCGCAAATAATTACCATTTTCTACCGACCAGGACGAACACTGGTAGTTATAATCGTTTATAGAGTTTATATTCGTATATTTCGGATAACGCCCGCCTCTATTTTCAGGGCTCCATACATCCCCGACCGACTGTGTAGTCGAATTTAAATGAGCGGCTTTCATCGGGATACGGTAATTATCATTGCTACTGTCGCGGAAAATGGTACGTTTGGCAACTCCCTGAAAGACTGCGGAAAAGTCAAAGTTGTTCCATTCCAGCCCCAAATTGAATGAATAAGAGATTTTCGGATCATCAGAACCCAGATACACATAATCCTTTTCATCTAGTACGCCATCCCCATTCACATCTTCATACATATTATCTCCCAAACGAATATCGCTCGGAATACCAATCCCGTTTCCGTTGTAGTATTGATATTTATATTTACGCAATTGTTCCTCTGTCTGAATCTTTCCGCAGTACTTCAATCCAAACACTGAATTTAGGGAATATCCTTGTTGCTTGTCTATAAATCCGGATTTGAAAACTGTTACTCCTCCGTAGTCTACCAATTTATTATCCGCGTATGTAAACGTACCGCCAATGTGGTAATTTACTTTCCCGATTTTGTCCGACCATGTCAAAGTGCCTTCATAACCTTTCGCTTCAAACTTACCGCTATTGGAAGCAGGTGCCTTGTCACCCAAAATGCCCGGATAAGTTACAGCAATCAACATATTATTGTTTTTCTTCATAAACAGTTCCACAGTACCTTGAAGGCGGCTATTAAATAGTTGGAAATCCACACCCAAGTTATAATTATGGATCCGTTCCCAACTACGCCCCGTAGTAGCAATTTCACCGTTACTCTTTACGTAAGATACTCTGCCGTCACCCAGATAAGCTCCGTTCACAGAATTGAAGTTATAAAGTTGTCTGCCATCATAACGAGATATCCCAGACTGATTACCTACCACACCATACGAAAGCCTGAGTTTCAGTTCGTTCAAGAATTTCACATTCTTCATAAAATTCTCTTCAGTAAGACGCCAACCACCGGAAAAGCCATAAAAGAAATCCCAACGGTTTTCCGGAAGGAACTTGGATGATCCGTCATAACGCAAGTTAGCTTCCAATAGATATTTCGACAAATAGTTATAATTGAAACGTCCGAAATAAGACATCATCGCTTCCTGCCATTTGTCAGGCGAAGAAGTTTTGGCAGAGTTCTTTAAAAAAATATCCCCCGAGCCGTTAAGTATTTCCAGCGAACTCTGTACGTCCTTTGCCGTCACAACTGTATAATCATATTCCTTCAGATTGTACTGGGCACCTAACATCGCACTCACCGTATGCTTTTCCGCAAATGTCTGATGAAAATTCAAATAACCGGAAACAGAATAGTAGTCCGTACGCGCAAATGATTTGGAATATTCGGTCGATGCCTGATTCGGATTATAGATCGCATTGGGTTTCGCTGTACTAAGCGTCCCGTCATAAGTGTACCAGGTAATACTATTTTTCACTGCATCGCGAGTAGCAGTAGAAGTATTATATCCCAGATTAACCACTGCGTCCAAATAAGAAGTGAGCTTATATTTCAGATTCTCACTGATATTGATACCGGAAACCTTCAAATTATTATCTCCACCTAATTCAGCATACCAGTTGGGAGTATAGTTTCCTCCCCAGTGATAAGGTTTACCATCCATTGTAGAAGACGGAAGTCCCGGCTGCGGATAACTGGAGGTCAGCACACTGCCAATCATAGTAGGAGAAACCTGGTCCTGACGATTATACGCAATCACGGATTCAATTGTAAAGTCATCGGTAAGTTTTACCGTGTTAGTCAGACGAAGATTGAAACGTTTATTGCTATTATTACCCCATTTCAATGTACTATCATCATGCATATATCCCACTGACAAACGATACAGAGATTTATCATTTCCTCCTGAAACGCTTAGGTTATGTTGCGTGGAACCTGCATTTCCAAATAAAACATCCTGCCAGTTAGTATCCATGAATACATAGTCGTCTACATCCCCGAACGCCGTTATTGGATTGGGGTTAACGGACAAATCAATATATCCTCCTTTATAAGCTTTCGCCAACTTAGCATACTGGATCCACTGGTCATCAGCACCTTTACCATCATTCGTACGAGCTGCAATAATAGCATCACTCCATTGGTCAATACTCATCATCTTAGGTTGCAACCCTACAAACTTATGTGTATAAGAACCACTATATTCTATCTTTGCTTTCCCTTCTTTCGCCTGCTTTGTAGTTACCAGAACAACACCTCCGGCTGCTTTCGAACCATAAATAGCGGCAGAGGCATCTTTCAAAAAATTGATAGACTCGATATCTGCCGAGTTTAACAGACGAAGTTCATTCACACTCTCATACTCCACCCCATCAATGATAACCAACGGGTCAGTAGAATTGGCAGATACAGCACCACGCAGTTTCATACCCCAGCTTTCATCGCCCGGAGCACCGGAAGAACGGGTAATGATTACCCCCGGAACTTGTCCTTGCAAGGCTTGTACGGGACTGGACATTGATCCTTTGTTTGTCAGCATTTTATCAGATACTACCGTTACGGCACCGGTCAATGTTTCTTTCTTCTGCGAACCATATCCTACTACCACAACTTCGTCCAGCACTTCGCTGTCTTCCTGCAATTTTACATTAATCACCGTTTGCGCAGCTACATCTATAATCTGGTCCTTATATCCGATATAGCTGAATTTCAGTTTGGCTCCGGCAGGTACGTTAATCGCATAATTTCCATCAATATCCGTAATAGTTCCTTCCGTACCGCCTATCACACTTATATTCACGCCAATCAACGGCTCGCCCGTAGCATCAATCACTTGCCCCTTCACTTTCTTCTGAGCCTGTGCCACTACTTGACTGTCAGTTATATTCGTATCGGCCCA
>ERZ773162.2492-NODE-2492-length-11535-cov-3.870470_pt1 | contig 11535 bp, 7 predicted proteins | sample MGYA00511113_ERZ773162 | MGnify/ENA primary metagenome ERZ773162 (study PRJEB29015, sample SAMEA2737807) | human gut metagenome | biome: human gut; feature: human-associated habitat; material: faeces | place: China | collected 2012 ... | reverse complement strand
TATCCGTACTTGTGGAGCTGAAAGCCAGATTTGATGAGGAGAACAACATCATCTGGGCGAAGAAACTTGAGAAAGCAGGCTGCCATGTGATCTATGGCCTTGTGGGCTTAAAGACCCACTCGAAAATTACCCTCGTAGTCCGGAGAGAGGAGGACGGCATCCGCAGATATGTTCACCTCGGAACCGGTAACTACAACGATTCCACCGCAAAGCTCTATACGGACTGCGGAATCATGACATGTCATCCGCTGATCGGTGAGGATGCCACAGCAGTTTTCAACATGCTTTCCGGTTATTCGGAACCCTTGAACTGGAATATGCTCTCCGTGGCACCGCTGTGGCTGAGAACAAAATTCCTGCGTCTCATTGAGCGTGAGACGAAGAATGCACGGGCAGGAAAGCCGGCTTCCATTATTGCAAAGATGAACTCTCTCTGTGATAAAGAGATCATCGCGGCCTTATATGAGGCGTCCTGCGCTGGTGTCAAGATCCATCTGGTGGTCCGTGGAATCTGCTGTCTGAAGGCAGGAATTCCGGGACTTTCCGAGAATATTGAAGTCCGCTCCATCGTCGGGGAATTTCTGGAACACGCGCGGATCTTTATCTTCGAGAATGACGGAAGCGAAGAGATATACATGGGAAGCGCCGACTGGATGCCGAGAAACCTGGACCGCCGCGTGGAGATCCTGTTCCCGGTACTGAGGGAAGAGTTGAAAGACAGGATCCGGAAGTATATGGAGCTGGAGCTTGAGGACAACTTAAAAGCCCATGTCTTACAGCCGGACGGAACATACGAGAAGCCGGACCGCCGTGGAAAACTCCCGGTGGGATCCCAGATGGCACTCTGCGAGATGGCTGTGGCTGCGGCGAAGAACGAGCGGAAGAAACATGAGCAGGAGGAGACTGCAAGAGTGTTTATTCCGATCGAGAGCGAGAATTAAGTGAGATCATAAATTGACTGACCCGCCCATAGCAAAGGCGAAAGAGAAAAAAGTTTATAAAAATTTTATTAGCACTCAACAAAAATGAGTGCTAATTTTATTGACATTTTGATTTCCTGGTATTAAAATATGTCATGTTGAACAGAACAGCTGTTAAAAAGGCAGCTGGAAAACGATAAATGAAAATAAGCGGTCCGAAGGAATTATGAGAAATTCCCCCGCGCCGCAGGAATAGAAATAAGGAGTGGTTTAACATGGCAAAAAGTGGAAGTCTTTCAATCAACAGTGAGAATATATTCCCGATCATCAAAAAATGGCTGTATTCCGATCACGATATCTTCTACCGTGAGTTAGTCAGCAACGGCTGCGATGCCATCACAAAATTAAAGAAGCTGGCCCTGATGGGCGAGTACGAGACACCGGATGATGAGACCTATAAAGTTCAGGTTACTGTAAACCCGAAGGAAAAGACGATCCGGATCGAAGATAACGGTCTCGGAATGACAGAGGACGAGGCTGACGAGTATATCAACCAGATCGCTTTTTCCGGTGCGCAGGATTTCTTAAACAAGTACAAAGATAAAGCAAACGAGGACCAGATCATCGGTCATTTCGGACTTGGTTTTTACTCCGCGTTCATGGTAGCCGACAAAGTAACGATCGATACCTTATCCTACAAGCCGGATGCAAAGCCGGTCCACTGGGAGTCTGAGGGCGGTACCGAGTTCGACATGAAAGAGGGCACAAAGGAAGGACACGGAACCGTGATCACCCTGTACCTGAATGAGGACAGCGCTGAGTTCGCAAATGAGTACCGTGCAAGAGAGATCCTCGATAAATACTGCGCGTTCATGCCGGTTGAGATCTACTTAAACGATGAGACTGCAGAGCCGCAGTACGACACGATCGAAAAGGACGAGCTCACCGATAAAGATACAATTATCGAGACGATCGTAGAGCCTGCAAAGACAGAGGAGAAGGAAAAAGAGGACGGCACTAAGGAGACAGTTGAGGTTTCCCCGGCGAAAGAGAAATATAAGATCGCAAGACGCCCGGTTGCCGTAAACGATACGAACCCGCTCTGGAACAAGCATCCGAATGAGTGCACAGACGAAGAGTACAAGGAGTTCTACCGTAAGGTATTCCAGGATTTCAAGGAGCCGTTATTCTGGATCCACCTGAACATGGACTACCCGTTCAACTTAAAGGGTATCCTCTACTTCCCGAAGATCAATATGGAGTACGAGAGCATCGAAGGCAAGATCAAGCTCTATAATAATCAGGTATTCATTGCCGATAATATCAAGGAAGTCATTCCGGAATTCCTGATGTTGTTAAAAGGAGTGATCGACTGCCCGGATCTTCCGTTAAATGTATCCAGAAGTGCTCTCCAGAATGATGGGTTCGTTAAGAAGATCTCCGACTATATCACAAAGAAGGTTGCGGACAAGCTGTCCGGCATGTGCAAGACAGACCGCGAGAATTACGAGAAATACTGGGACGACATCAACCCGTTCATCAAATTCGGCTGCTTAAAGGATGAGAAGTTTGACGAGAAGATGAAAGACTACATCCTCTACAAGAATCTGGACGGCAAGTACCTGACTCTCGCTGACTGCCTGGAGGAGAACAAGGAAAAACACGAGAATAAGATCTTTTATGTAACTGACGAGAAAGAGCAGAGCCAGTATATCAACATGTTCAAGGAAGCTGGAATCGACGCTGTGATCCTTCCGAATCCGATCGATTCTCCGTTTATGCAGCATGTGGAGCAGAAGAATGAGGGCTTGAAGTTCCTGCGCATCGACGCGGATGTCAACGAGACCTTCAAGGATGCTGAGGAGACCGATGAGGCCGCGAAGGAGCAGGAGAAGAAGGATGCCGAGACTCTTGCGGAGGTCTTCAAGAAGGCCATCGGAAATGACAAACTGAACGTCAAGGTCGAGAAGCTGAAAAACGAGGGCCTCGCGTCCATGATCACTGTGTCCGAGGAGAGCCGCAGAATGCAGGATATGATGAAGATGTACAGCATGTACGGCGGCGGTTCCGATCTGTTCCCGGCGGAGGAGACACTTGTCCTCAACGCAAACAACGGCCTTGTAAAGTATGTGTTAAACAACAGGGACGGCGAGAAGACACCGATGCTCTGCGAACAGCTCTATGACCTTGCAAAGCTCGCTCACGGAAGTCTTTCCCCGGAGCGTATGACAAAGTTCATTGCGAGAAGCAGTGAGATCATGAAGGAAGAATATGGTGCATAAACGAAGAGATTTTCTGATCACGTTTACAATTTTATGCCTTGCCATGTGCGCCTGCTCAGGGTTCCAGTACCTGGGCAGCGCTTTCTATGGCCTGGTATGGCACCGGATCCATGGCCTGGGAAGCGGCGGAGCGCGTCTGCTTTCCGGGCTTTTTGATTCCCCGTGGACGGGAGTCCTGGTGCAGTATATCTTTTCTATCGGAGCTCCATTCCTTCTGGTGGTTCCGATGACATGTTTTGTGAGATCGGACCGGAGACCGGCTCATACACTTCCGGCGGAGGTCTGGATGTCGGCGCTTTTCATGTGCCTGGGACTTGGGTACATCTTTAATTTCCTCGGCGTGTTTCTGGACGTGTTTTTTTCTATATTTACGGGAGTTCCGGCGACGGATATGAACCCGGTGATGGACGCCCTCGATGAGCTGACGCCTGGAATGGTGATCTATACCTGCCTGATCGCCCCGTTTATGGAGGAGTTTATCTTCCGGGGAGTTCTCTTAAAGAAGGCGAGACGGTTCGGGGACCGGACAGCGGTTGTCTACTGTGCGGTCATGTTCGGGCTGATGCACGGAAATTTAAACCAATGCCTGTACGCGGTGGTGATCGGACTGATCCTTGGCTATGTGGCGGTGCGGACGAACCGGATTTTTTATAATGTGCTGCTTCACATGGCAGTGAATTCCTTTTCCATGATGTTAGTGCTGGTGGAAAATGGATTGAACGCACTGGGGATGAGCGCAATGGCGGCGGCTCCATTCGTATCCACGATCCCGAGCTGCAGACCAAGATGTTCGAGGCCCTCGGCTTCACCGAGGAGAAGGCCAAGGAGCAGTTCGGTCACCTGATCACTGCGTTCTCCTACGGCGCACCTCCGCACGGTGGTCTGGCTTACGGTCTGGATCGTCTGTGCATGCTGCTCGCCGGTCTGGATTCCATCCGCGACGTGATCGCCTTCCCGAAGGTTCAGAACGCGTCCGACCTGATGATGAACTGCCCGGATGTCGTAGACGACAAGCAGCTGGACGATCTCTCTATCGCAGTTACCCGCGTAGAGGAAACGCCTGAGGCATAAATTCTAACGACTTGAGAAGCCGCTGCGGAAACACCACAGCGGCTTTTCCGTTTCTGCGAAAGGAGCAACTTTTTTTGAGCATTGAACATAAGGTTCAAAACGAAACCGGACGAAATCCGTACCGAATCGGTGTAAATGTACTGCTGCTCGTTGCGTTTTTCCTGCTGTTCCATCCCCTGCTGAGCAAGGGCTCGCTGATGTATCAGCCGACCATCTCGCACTGGCTGACCGCAGGCGCATTCGTGCCGCTGGTGCTGCGTCCGTGGCGCCGCAACCACCCGTTTGCGGAAAATCACACGCGGCTGTACGCGGCGGTTCTGCTCGTGCATGACGTGCTGCTGTTCCTGTCTGCGGCGGCTGTCAGCCTGATCCTGGTGGAATACATGGTCAAGGGCTGCGTCATCACGCTCAAGCAGTCGTTTTTTCAGGGCTGGATCTGCTATGTGGCGGTTTACGCCGCGGCGTATCTGATCTGCGGCAACGTGCGTATCGGCGTATGCCTCGGCATGGCAATTTCGATGATCCACGGCATGATCGACCACTACGTTATGCTGTTCCGCGGCACGCCTGTCATGCTGAGCGACATTGCCGCCATCGGCACGGCAGCCAACGTGTCCAAAGGCTACTCCGCACCGATGGAGCTTTCCGTGCTCCGCGCCGCAGCGGCGGCTGTGCTGTTCTGCGTGAGCGTGTGCCTGATGCAGCGCAGCTTCAAGGTACACAAGCGCTGGTACTTCCGCAGACTGTTTTCGCTGCCGTGCGTGCTCGTGCTGGCGTTCATCGCCTACACCGGCATCCAGACGGTCGGCACCGGACTTGCTTTCTGGCAGTCCAGCCGCCAGTACAGCGAGATTTTCTACTTTCTGCGCTGCGCGACCAGCTCGTTTGTCAAGCAGCCGGAGGGCTACAGCGCGGACGCGCTTTCTGCCGCACAGAGCGAATTTACCGGCAAACAGGGCACGAAAACGCCCAATCTGATCGTGATCATGAACGAATCCTTCTCGGATCTCGGCTCGGTCGGTGCGCTTGAGACCAACGAGGACCCCATGCCGTATGTGCACAAGCTGATGCAGGGTCAGGAGAACACCATCAGCGGTCAGCTGACCGTTTCGACCTTCGGCGGCGGCACCGCCAACACCGAGCTGGAATTCCTCACCGGCGATTCGATGGCGTTCCTGCCGTACAACTGCTCGGCGTATCAGGTGTTCATCAAGAGTGAAATGCCCAATCTGACCTCGGGTCTGGATTCGCTCGGCTACCAGACGGCGGCGATTCACCCCTATCTGTCCACCTCGTGGAACCGCACGAACGTCTACCGCTTCTTCGGCTTTGAAGCGCAGTATTATCAGGACGATTTTGCCGCTGACGCCAGTCGTGTGCGTGATTACATCAGCGACAGCGCAAGCTACAAGAAGATTTTCGAGCTGTACGAGAGCAAGAGGGAAAACACGCCGCTGTTCGTGTTCAACGTAACGATGCAGAACCACGGCGGCTATGACTGGGACGGTGACGGTTACTTCGACAAGCGCATCTACCTCACCGGTAAGGAGCAGGACAAGTACCCGACGGTTGACCAGTACCTGTCGCTCGTGCGGTACAGCGACGATGCCGTACAGGAGCTGATCAGCTACTTCTCCAAGGTGGATGAGCCGACGGCAATCGTGTTCTTCGGCGACCACCAGCCCAATCTGCCTGAGGACTTTTACAACACCCTGCTCGAGAGTCAGCGCGGCGATCTCTCGGATGCCGAGCTGCGCCAGAAAAAGATGGTAACGCCGTTCTTCATCTGGGCGAACTACGACATCAAGGAGCAGACAAACATGCAGATCAGCGCGAACTATCTGTCCGCGTATGCGCTGAACGCGCTCGGCTGCTCGACCTCGGGCTTTGACCAGATGCGCCTTGCCCTGCAGCAGCAGATTCCGGTGATGAACGTCAACGGCTACCGCCTGCCGGACGGCACCTGGTATCCGCAGAGCGAACAGCCGGAAAACGACCTGCTGAACGATTATCACAATGCGGAATATGCGCAGATTTTTGATGCAAAAAATCGCAGCGATGAATGGTATACACCGTAATTCCGTGCAGAATCCCCACTTTATGTGGGGATTTTTCCTTGTAAAAAAGATACAGTTTTACGAATTTTTTTGTTGTTCCTGATAAATTTTTAACGTTCACTTTGTAAATCTGCCTTCAGTTAACGTCGAAATGCACAAATACACCTTCTTGTTTATGTGCAAGTATCCAAAGTGCGAAAAAAGTAAAAAAAATGCTTTGCTATAGCTCTTATATAGTGTTAAAATAACTTTCGGACAAACGGCAACGCGGTTTGCCCATTTAACAGATCTTCAGTCCTTCGATTGACGGTCTTGTTTTTTGGGATCTTGCGGGCACGCGCACGCAAGCGCAAATCGGTGCTGTACATTCACGAAGTTCCGGTGGATTTTGAGGGATCTCCGCCGGGACACAAAATTTTTACAAGGGGAGAAAAAGATGAACTTCGTAAACTCCATGGCGTTTACCGCGATCACCTTCGTGGCGTTCACGGCACTCGTCGCACTCATCTCGTGGTGGAAAACCCGCGGTGACAACCTCGACACGCAGGACGGCTACTATCTCGGCGGCCGCAGCCTGACCGGCCCGGTCATTGCCGGTTCTCTGCTGATGACCAACCTTTCCGCAGAACAGCTCGTTGGCAACAACGGTCAGGCAGTTCGCGTCGGCATGTCCACCATGGGCTGGGAGGTAACCTCTGCAATCGCTCTGGTAATCCTCGCATTCGTACTGATGCCGAAGTACCTGAAGACCGGTCTGACCACCGTTCCGCAGTTCTTTGAGCAGCGCTACGACGAAGGCACCCGCCGTCTGGTTTCCATCATCGTACTGCTCAGCTACGTTGTAATCATGCTGCCGAACATCCTGTACGCAGGCGCACAGGTATTCGTCAACATCTTCGGCATCGACGAGATCTTCGGCATCTCCCGCTTTGCAGCAATCGCTATCGTCTGTGTTGCAACCGCTATCGTAGGCTCCATCTACGCGATCTTCGGCGGCCTGAAGGCAATCGCACTGTCCGACTCCATCAACGGCCTCGGCCTGATCGTCGGCGGCCTGCTGGTTCCGGTATTCGGCTTCATGTTCCTGTCCGGCCAGCTCGGCGGCGACGGCTCCTTCCTGGACGGCTTCGACAAGTTCCTGCACACCAATCCGTCCTACCTGAACGCCATCAACGAGGTTAACACCCCGGAGCCGTGGCTCCCGTGGCCGCTGCTGTTCACCGGTCTGCTGGTCAACAACATGTACTACTGGGCAACCAACCAGTCCATCATCCAGCGTACCTTCGGTGCTAAGAACCTGAAGGAAGCACAGAAGGGCGCCGTATTTGCAGGCTTCCTCAAGATCATGACTCCGCTGATCATCGTTGTTCCGGGCGTTATCTGCGCACTGGCTTACCCGGGCATGGACTGGGGTTCCGGCGACTCCGCTTACCCGATGCTGGTAGCACAGGTTATGCCGAAGCCGATCCTGGGCTTCTTCGCTGCTGTAATGTTCGGCGCGATCCTGTCTTCCTTCAACTCGGTTCTGAACTCCGCATCCACCATCTACGCACTCGATATTCATCGTCCGCTCTTCAACCCGACCGCGTCTGACGCGCGTATGGTTAAGATCGGCCAGAACTTCGGTACTGTCGTAGCAGTAGTTTCCACCATCATGTCCCCGTTCATGCTCTACATGGGCGGCATCACGAGCTTCGTAAACTCTGCTTTCGCTGCATTCAACACCCCGATCTTCGTTTGCCTGCTGTGCGGCTTCTTCTGGAAGAAGGTTCCGGCCATCGCTGCAAAGATCGTTATCCCGGTACACGTTGTTCTGTACTTCATTCTCCAGTTCGGTCTGCGTAACGTCATTCCGTTCCTGAACAACATCCACTACCTGTACTTCACCGCGATCCTGTTCGTATTCGACATGCTGCTGATGTGGGTAATCGTTAAGAAGCATCCGCGTGCAACCGATTTCGAGCTGAAGGACGTAGGCGCTGTAGATCTGACCCCGTGGCACAACGGCAAGATCTGGGCTACCGTAACCCTGATTATCATGTGCCTGGCTTACGTAATCTTCTCTCCCCTTGGCTTCGGCAAGAGCGAGAAGACCACCTACCAGACCTATCTCGAGAACCAGTCCAGTGCTTCGGTCGTTACCACCGTACAGGACTGATAAGTCAATATCGATCGACCTTCAAAGGGACCGCTTCGGCGGTCTCTTTTTTTATCCTGCCGTAAAATTGACGTTTCACCGGCAGGCGAAGCTCTGAGAAAAACGCGATTTTCTCCGGTTTCCTCTGTACAAACGGGACGCAAAATGCTATGCTTTACATAGAGGCGCGTACAGCCTCACAGCAAGGAGGATTAACCATGAAGGAACATTACAAGGGCCTGGGCCATATCGCCATTTATACGGCGGATATGGAGCAGAGCATCGCTTTCTATGAGAACATCGGCGGCAGCGTTTTCAAGCGCGACAGCGTGCAGACTCCGGACGGCGAGAAGAAGCTGGCGCTCGTTGAGTTCGGCGGCTTCCTGCTCGAGCTGATCGAGCCGCCCGTAGGCACGCTCGTGCCGTCCGGAGAGGGCAGCATTCCGCACTTCGCCGTTTACGTTGATGACCTCGACAAGACCGCAGCCGACCTCAAGGCAGCCGGTGTCATCAGCTTCACTGCACCGGAGAAGAAGGTTCTGCCGAACACCTTCGGCGGCCTGCAGAACTGGTTCTTCACCGGTCCGTCCGGTGAGCAGATCGAGCTGCTGCAAATGCTGTAAAAAAGAACTCCTCCCGTCTGAAGCGATGGGAGGAGTTCTTTTATTCTATACCGGTACCGCAGGGCGGACTGAGCGCAAGGATAGCGCCACTTCCCATTCTCCATTCAGCATACTTGAAACCGCAAAAAAGCTCCCAACCTCACGGTTGGGAGCTTTCGTAAACCTAAAGCGAGTTTATCGCGCGCTATTAATAGTGGCGAGCCACGTAGAGGTGATCCTCGATTGCCTTGCGTGCAGCCTGAACTTCCGGCTTGGTGGAAACTTCAGCAACACCTACACGCCACCAGTTCTCGTAGCCTGCGGACATGGTCTTCGGCAGAACCTTCATGTCGATCAGGGTGGAAACGGTCTGCTTCTTAGCGTCCTCGATCGCAGCCTTCAGCTCGTCAAGGGTCTTGACGGTGTAGGTCTTGCAGCCGTAAGCAGCGCCGATTGCAGCGTAATCTACCTGGATTACCTTGCCCTTGTGGATACCGTTGGTAACGCCCGGCTCGAGCATATTCTTCTCGGTGCAGATGGACGCATTGCCCTGACCTACCTCGAGGTTGTTGATGCAACCGAAGGAAGCGTTATCGAACAGCATAACGTTGATCTTGTGGCCGGTCTGAACAGAGGTAATCAGCTCGGAGTGCAGCATATCGAACGAGCCGTCGCCGCACATAGCGTAAACTTCCTGATCCGGGCAGGCGATCTTAGCGCCCAGAGCGGAGGCAACCTCGTAACCCATGCAGGAGTAACCGTACTCCATGTGGTAGGTGTTCTCCTTGCGGGCACGCCACAGACCCTGCATATCGCCCGGCAGAGAGCCTGCTGCTGCACATACGATAGCGTTATCATCGATCATGTGGTTGATGGTGCCCAGAACGGTGGTCTGGCACAGCTTGCAGCCGGTATCCTCGATGTACTTCTCAACGCACTCGCGGTTTGCGTCGTTGATCTCCGGGGTGAAGTGCTCCTTGTCGGTGTATTCAACAGCGTCCAGACGCTCAACCTCAGTCCACCACTCCTTGCGCAGAGCAGCAACTTCCTCAGCGTAAGCCTTGTCAGTGTGGTAGCCGATCTTAGCCAGCTCCTCGCCGATTGCGGTCAGAGCCTCGTTTGCGTCAGCAACGACCGGAGTAGCGTCCATCTTGTAAGCCTGGAACTCAGACGGGTTGATGTTGACGAACTTAGCGTCGGTGCGGTACAGCCACTTGGAAGCGGTGGTGAAGTCGGTGTAACGGGTGCCAACGCCGATGACAACGTCAGCCTCATGTGCCAGCTTGTTGGCAGCGATGCCGCCGGTGGTGCCCAGACCGCCGAGGTTCAGCTCGTGATCCCAGACAACAGCGGACTTGCCCGCCTGGGTCTCGCCGAATGCGATGCCGAAGTCTTCAGCGAACTTCTTGAATACCTTGTGTGCCTCAGCGTAGCGAACGCCGCCGCCGCAGATCAGGAGCGGCTTCTTTGCGTTCTTGATGACCTCAACAGCCTTGTCCAGAGCATACTTGGTAATCGGACGGCGGTCGATACGCCATACGCGCTTCTTGAAGAAGTCAACCGGGTAATCGTATGCTTCCGCCTGAACGTCCTGCGGCAGAGAAATTGCAACAGCGCCGGTGTTGGCGGTGTCGGTCAGAACGCGCATAGCAGAGATCATGTCGGTCATGACCTGCTCCGGACGGTTGATGCGGCCCCAGTACTTGGTAACAGCCTGGAAAGCATCATGAGCGGAGATAGACAGGTTCTGCGGCTGCTCCATCTGCTGGAGAACCGGGTCCGGCTGACGGGAAGCGTAGATGTCGCCCGGCAGGATCAGGACCGGAATGTTGTTAGCGGTAGCGGTTGCAGCAGCGGTAACCATGTTGCAGGCGCCGGGGCCTACGGAAGAGGTGCAGGCGAAGATGGACTTGCGGCGCATCTGCTTTGCATAGCCGACAGCAGCCAGAGCCATGCCCTGCTCGTTCTTGCCCTGGTAAACAACCATGTCCTTGAGCTCCTGCTCAACGCCGTTAGCGAAGCCAACTACGTTGCCGTGGCCCGGCAGCATGAAGATGCCCTTAACGAACTTGTGCTCCTGCTCGTTGCCATCCATATCAATGTAGCTGATATACTGGTTCTCGAGGAAGCGAACGAGTGCCTGAGACGCAGTCAGACGAACGGTTTCCATATGAATCATGTTGGAAATCCTCCCATAAATATTTTATAAAGGTAGCAATGCCTCCGCTCCACAAAAGGAGGGGCAAGGGAACCATAGGTTCCCAATAGGGTTGCAGGGACTTGTCCCTGCCTGCCGCGCGCACGCGGCAGATGCAGTTCCTTATCAAAGTCCAGCTCCGCCGGACTTTGATACCACTGCCTCGGGACACCGTGTCCCGAGCCTCGTTCGCTGTGCGAACGAGAGGGGGTTATCCGAAAAAGTTTCCTTGGGAACTTTTTCGGTATCTAAGGGAGCGAACACGCGCC
>ERZ773162.2483-NODE-2483-length-11588-cov-4.306685_pt1 | contig 11588 bp, 8 predicted proteins | sample MGYA00511113_ERZ773162 | MGnify/ENA primary metagenome ERZ773162 (study PRJEB29015, sample SAMEA2737807) | human gut metagenome | biome: human gut; feature: human-associated habitat; material: faeces | place: China | collected 2012 ... | reverse complement strand
TGCGGATATAGAAACCGGATGGAATGTGCGGATTCTAAGGTCAGTATGCCCTGTACGATATTTTTTTATGAAAAAGTTGTAAAGTGGTGTTATTATATTAATAACGCAATTTTTAAATTTTTAAGGAGAGACACAAGGCCAGAAAAGTGGTTTTGCAATGCCAGTCAGGCGAGTTGGTTCTCCGTAAGATACGCCAAAGGTTTCAATCTGAATCTGTTCGATGAAGACAGGATAAACAGGGGTGTTGATCTTAACATTCGGTTCACCTGGATATGGAACAGGATAAGTTTCCAATTGTTCAAGACGTCGAATCTCTTCCATGCCATTTACAATTTTTCCGAAAATAGGATAAACGCCAGTGATTGCCGGGCAATCCGCAAGTGGAAAGAAAAATTCTCCGCCTGCAATCTCTGGTGCGCCATAACCGCCAAGCCCAATTGTACCTGGAACAGCTTCCAGATATTTTCCGGATTTTACATCATTGGGAATGAAATAGCAGGCTTTGGGATTATGAAAAGCATGGTAACTCATATCAAGAACCCAGCCTGGGACGATTCTCTCAATTGGGTAATGATCATAGACACCTTGTTTTGCAAGATATATAAAACTGGTAACTGCATTGGGGGCAATATCAGGGTAAAGCTCAATCTGAATAACACTGCCGTTTGAAAAAGTTATTGTGGCAACTGGATTTTTTTTCATAAAGCTCTTCTTTCTTAGTCAATCACTGTCAGTTCTTTTGAAAAATGATTCAATATCTCATGCCCATGGTCTGTAACAAGAACCAGATCCTCCACTCGAACTCCCATATCATTTTCAAGATATACACCCGGCTCAATCGAAAAAATATTTCCGGGGACAGCTCTGTCGGCAGAAGCAGAAGAAACATCTCCAAATTCGTGATCTTCAAGTCCGATGAAATGTCCGAGGCGATGGGTAAAAGCAGAACCATATCCCTTGTCTGTGATGATTCCACGTGCAATCTGATCCAGAGAAGAAAGAGGAATTCCGGGAGTCACAGCTTTTTCAGCTTCTTCGTTTGCTTTTAATACCGTATGATAAACTTCTTGTTGATGTTGTGTTACGTTTTTGTAAAAGAAGGTTCTGGTCATATCAGAACAATATCCTTCCCATGTACAGCCAATATCGACCAGAATACAATCTCCGGGTTTTAATCGGGTGTCATCCGGCCAGTGATGTCCGCTTGCAGCATTGCTTCCAAATGCAAACAGAGGTTCAAAGCTTAAGCCGTCAGCACCAAGATCACGGTAGATTTTTTTCAATTGTTCTGCAAGATCTGTTTCGGTAACTCCTTCTTTGAAAAAGTGTGTGATTTCTGCCATAGCCATATCGTTAAGGTGGGATGCTTTGCGCATAAGTTCCTGTTCCTGAATATCTTTGACTGCACGTGCCTGATCAAGTGCCAGAGAGGCATTTACAAAACCGGAGGCAGCTTTTTGGTCGATAAGCGGAAGAAGAAATCTTGCAGGCATATTTTTATCAATTCCCAGCGGTTCCGTATGATCAGTTGTTTTTATTACAAGATCCATATAGGAATCAGAGTCAGTAAAACGTACTTTTTCCACACCAAGATCTTCAGGTACCGTTTCTAGCTGATTGATAAAAATTTTATGGTTTCCATTTTGATTTAAGTAGAGTGCATAAAATCGTTCAAATGGTTTTATCATGCGTCCTGTCAGATAAAAAATAGCTAGTGGGTCTGTAATCAGAATCTGTGACAGATTCAGGGATTCCATATTTTTCAATACAGCTTCAACGCGATTCTGTTTCATTTTTTTGCCTTTCTGTAAATAGAAGATATCATTTATTGTCTGTTTTGCTTCATAGTAACACATTTCTTTTTCCAAATCTATATAGACTCAATAGATATTCTGCACTTTATTACCATAACAGGTTGCTTTGGTAAAGTGTATATGATACACTGATATGCAAGAATGGAAAGAATTGCAGTAGTGGATTTTGTACATTTGACAATAACATACGAGGAGGAACCTAATATGAAAGTTGCAACTGACATTGGCGGCACCTTTACTGATCTGGTAGCGATTGATGAAAATGGATCGCTGATTCTGGAAAAGGCACATACCACACCGCCGAATTTTGATCAGGGTGTTATGGACGTTCTGAAAAAAAGTGGTGTAGATATGAAAAGCATTGAGGCTTTTTTCCATGGAACCACAACGATCATTAATGCACTGACAGAAAGAAAAGGTGCAAAAACAGCCTTGATCACAACAAAGGGTTTCCGGGATATTCTGGAACTGGCGAGAGGTAATCGTCCGGATTTGTTTAACATGGTATTTGAAAAACCAACACCGTTTGTTCCGCGTTATTTACGCCGTGAAGTGACAGAACGTATCAACTATAAAGGTGAAATTCTGACACCATTAAGTGAAGAAGATATTCGCACGGCAGTGGAATATCTGAAAAAGGAACAGGTGGAGGCTATTGCTGTCTGCTACATCAATTCTTATGCAAATGAAGAACATGAACGTAAAACAGTTGAAAAAATCAAAGAATTATGGCCGGAAGTATATGTATGCCCGTCTGTTGATATCACGAGAGAATGGCGTGAATATGAAAGAACCTCAACAGCTGTTCTGAATGCATACGTTATGCCGGTGGCATCCTCTTATCTGAATCGTCTGGGACAGAGACTTACAGATGCCGGAATGCCGGAAAACCGTTACATCATGCAGAGTAATGGCGGAACTACAACATTTGAACAGGCAAAACTGACTCCTGTTAATATTGTAGAATCAGGTCCTGTAGCCGGTGTGTTTGGTGCTTCTATTCTTGGAAAAATCATTGGCGAACCGAATATTATCGCATTTGATGTGGGTGGAACAACAGCGAAATGTTCTCTGATTGATCAGGGAGCAGTAAAAGTAACTACTTCTTACTATATCGAAAAAGACGAAAGACATGCAGGCTATCCGATCATGGCACCTGTTGTCGATATTGTAGAGATTGGAAATGGTGGAGGATCCATCGCATGGATCGATGAAGGAGGATCTCTGAAAGTTGGACCAAAGAGTGCAGGTGCGCTTCCGGGACCTGTTGCTTATGGAAAGAACGGAACAGAACCCACCACCACAGATGCCAATCTGATTGCAGGACGTCTTTCTGCGAAGAATTTCGACATGGAAGTCTCTCTTGACAATGTGAAGAATGCTTTGGTGGAAAAAGTCGGAAAACATTTTAATATTTCTGCGAAAGAATCAGCAGAGAGCATTATTCGTGTGGCAGATTCTAATATGAATAATGCGTTAAAGCTGATTTCTGTACGGCGTGGATATGACCCTCGTGATTTTGCGATGGTTGCATTTGGAGGCGGAGGCCCGATGCATGGACCGACACTCGCCAAAGAACTGAATATTCGTAAGGTCATTATTCCGGTAGCAGCTTCTGTATTTTCAGCATGGGGTATGCTGATGAGTGATATTCGTCATGACTTTATTCAGACAAAGATCCTTTCATTCCAGAATGCTTCTATGGATGAACTGAATGCGATGTGGAAATCACAGATTGATGAAGCACATAAGATACTGGCATCTGAGGGACTTAAGGAAGATCTGGCTGTATTTACTTTTATTGCAGATATGCGTTATGCGGGACAGGAACATACGGTACAGGTACAGGCTCCGGCTTATCCATGGAAAGAGGAAGATCGTGCTGAAATCATGAATCGTTTCCACAAAACACATGAGCATTTCTATACCTTCTCATTGCCAGATACACCGGCAGAGATTGTAAATCTTCATCTTGTGGCATATGGTCAGTTGAACAAACCTGCATTACAGAAGATTGCACCTCAAAAGGATGATATTTCCAGCGCATTGAAGGAAACACGTCCTGTATTCTTTAACGGTGATGGCTGGCTGGATACACCAATCTATGATCGGAGCAAGCTTGGATTCGGTGCAAAAGCACAGGGTCCATTGGTTGTAGAAGAGTCTACTACCGCAACTGTAGTTTGCCCGGGACAAAGCTTAAGTGTAGATGAATACGGTAACCTGATCGTAGAAATGGAGGTGGAATAATGGCTGAGAAAGAAAAGATTAATCCGGTCACACTGGATATTGTAAAAGACTCTTTGATTGCAGTAAGTAACGAATTTTTCTATGCATTTGCACAGACTTCCATGAGCCCGATTATTTATGAAACACTGGATTATGCCAGCGGTATTGCAGATGCTGAAGGTCGACTGCTTACCCAGGGAAATGGTGTTACCGGATTTATCGGTATGATTTCACCCATGATTTGTGCAGTTGTGGAGAAACATGGAAAGGAAAATCTTTATCCGGGTGATGTATATATTATCAACGATCCGTTTATGGGCGGAGGAACCCATATGTCCGATGTTGGAATGGTAATGCCTATATTCTATCATGACGAGCTGATTGCTTTTGCTGGTAACAAAGCTCATTGGAGTGATATCGGAGGCATGGCACCAGGATCCTTTACGACTGATGCAACAAACCTTTATCAGGAAGGTATGTGTTTCTCTGGTACAAAACTGGTGGATCGCGGAGAACTGGTGGAACCTGTATGGGATCTGATGCGCAGCAATATGCGTTATCCGCAGATCTCACAGGGAGATATGTGGGGTCAGATATCCTCTCTTCGTACAGGTGAAAAACGTATTTGTGAATTATGCGATAAATATGGGGCAGACGTTGTAAAAGGATCTATGGAACGTCTGGTATCCCAGGGCGAAAAAGTAGCCCGCCGCCGTCTAGCTGAGATGCCAAAAGGCACATGGGAAATGGATGAATACATGGACAACGATGGACATGGCAATCCAGTTCATTTACAGGTAAAAGTTACCATTACCGATGATGAATTTATTGCTGATTTCACGGGTAGCGATCCGCAGGTAGTAGGATGCGTGAATTCCGGAGCAACGGCAGCATATGCAGGTGTAAAAGTAGTCTTTATGTCTGTGGTAGGACCAGAGTTGGCCGTAAATGATGGTGTATTTGCACCGCTGCGGACAATCTGTGAACCTGGCAGTGTATTGAAAGCGAATCGTCCGGCAGCAACCTCCTGTTATTATGAAAGCATGATTTACGTTATTGACTTGGTATGGAAAGCACTTGCACCGGTTTTCCCGGAATCTCTTGGTGCAGGACATTTACTTTCTGTATGTACCGTATTGATGGCCGGAAAACATCAGGACTTTGGAAATGATTATCTGATTATTGAGCCAACTGTTGGCGGATGGGGAGCTTGCAAAGGCCATGATGGTCAGGTAGGACTTTTCTGTGTTGGCGATGGAGAAACTTATAATGTGCCGGTAGAGATGGCTGAGACTCGTTATGGAATTCGTGTAGATGAGCACAGTCTGCATACTGATGGGGCAGGTGCAGGAGAATACCGTGGCGGAAGTGGTGCGGTTCGTGTATACCGTTCTATGAATGAGAATCAGACCTTTACAGCATCTTTTGGTCGAAATAAATGGCCGGTATGGGGTGCAGCTGGTGGAAAAGACGGTTCTGTAAATTATTTCCAGTTTATTGATGCAGATGGAACCGTAAGCGAACCAATGGGAATTGCAGCACGCCGTGTTATGAATACCAATGATGTTGTGCGTATGGTTACAGCAACTGGTGGTGGATATGGTAATCCGTTTAAGCGTCCTGCTGAAAAAGTAGCTATGGATGTTAAGAATGAATATATCACTGTGGAACAGGCCAAGGCTGACTATGGTGTTTTGGTTGATCCTGAAACATTCAAAGTGCTTGGATTGACAGAAGAACGTCAGAAAGCCGAAAAATAATATCATATTCAATGTATAAAGTAGATGCCGCAAAATCACTGAGATAAGGAATTTTGCGGCACTTCTTGTTTAGGAGATTTTTTAGTACTTTTTGAAAATATACTGATATTCTCAATACCTTTGGTCTCATAATAGGTAACCAATATTTTTTTGAATTCTACGACATAATCTGCAGGCTACTATTATTATCCATACACTCTTTTCAAAGATATCAGTGGACAGATTCATATATTATCTCTTTCTGTAAAGCATCATTGCTTCATAAGGTTTTAAGGAAATCTTTGACTCTTCTATTTTTTGTTCAGAATAGTTGCCCAGCAATGTTTCGAAGCCCTTCAGATCCATTCCACTATCCCATACAACTTCTGTTTTATAGAAGTTACAGACTACCAACATTTTTTCCTCTCCGTAAATTCTTTCATAGGCAATGACGGATGGATGTCTTACATCTAACGGCCTGATATCACCATATGCAATGATATCCAGCTCTTTACGTAAAGCTACGAGCTTTTTATAGTAGTTGAAAATGGATGTTTCATCATGCAGCTGGCTCTGTGCATTAATCTTGGAATAATTTTTATTCACACCAATCCATGGCATTCCCTTGGTAAAGCCACCGTGATTTTCACCATTCCACTGCATTGGTGTTCTTCCGTTATCCCTGGAATGAATCTGGATAATACGAAATGCATCTTCTTTAGAAAGACCTTTCTGCTGCAGAATTTCATAATGGTTCAAACTTTCTACATCACGAAACTGACTGATGTCAGTGAAATCGGTATTTGTCATACCAATCTCTTCACCCTGGTAAATATATGGAGTACCGCGAAGTCCATGAATGATGGTCGCAAGCATTTTAGCTGACTCTTTCCAGTATTTTCCTTCATCACCAAATCTGGAAACCGGACGCGGCTGATCGTGATTGCACCAGAACACTGCATTCCAGGCATGATTCTTGGCCATTCCAATTTGCCAGCTAAAGAGAATATCTTTCAATTTCTGGAAATCTGTTGGAACAAGCACCCATTTTTCATTCCCCATAAAGTCAACCTTTAAATGATGGAAGCTAAATACCATGGAAAGCTCATGGCTGTCTTCACCTGCATATCCAAAACAATTTTCCATAGATGTGCTGGACATTTCACCGACAGTAATAATTTCTGCATCCTGTCCGAATGACTCCGCATTTAATTCTTTCAGGTACTGATGGATGTTTGGTCCGTCAGTGTAAAATCTACGGCCATCCCCTTCGAAATCATCTTCGAATTTATCTTTGCTGATAAGATTCACTACATCAAATCGGAAACCCTTGACACCTTTGCTCATCCAAAAACGTACAACCTTCTGAACCTCTTTACGCACCTTAGGGTTATCCCAGTTCAGATCCGGCTGCTTTACATGGAATAAATGCAGATAGTATTCATCCATTTCCGGCACATATTCCCATGCACTTCCTCCGAACTTACTTTCCCAGTTTGTGGGTGCACTGCCATCCTCTTTTCCTTTTTTGAAAATATAATAGTTCTTATATCTTTCATCTCCGGCCAATGCTTTCTGGAACCATTCATGATTGCTGGAGGTATGGTTAAATACCATATCCAGCATCAGTTTGATGCCACGCTTCTGTGCCTCTCTGGAAAGCTCTTCAAAATCTTCCATCGTACCGTAACGGGGATCAATGTTATAGTAATCCTCCACATCATAACCGTTATCATACTGGGGGGACACAAAAAACGGAGTCATCCAAATATAGTCCACGCCCAATTCTTTTATATAATCTAACTTTGCCGTCACACCCTTTAAATCCCCAAAGCCATCTCCGTTGGTATCATAAAAGGATCTGGGATAAATCTGATATACAGTGCTTTTTCTAAAATCTGTCATACAATTCCTCTTATTCTGTCTTTGCTACTGTTGTCTCTTTTTCAATTGCATGAATGCCTGTCACAAATTTTATATTTTCCATATTACCTGGCTCAGTAATGACGCAAATGATCGTATCAACATAACCTGCTTCACTGATTTTCTTTTTATCAAATTTGATCAGGGGTGTTCCGGCAGATACCTTCTGGCCTTCTTTTACAAGGTATTCAAAACCGTCACCTTTCATGGCTACAGTATCAATTCCGATATGTAAAAGGATCTCTGCACCGTTTGCAAGTTTTAAACCACATGTATGACGTGACTCCTGCATAAGTAAGCTGACTGTTGCATCAGCCGGAGCATAAACAGTTTCATTCTCCGGAATGATTGCAAATCCTTCACCCATGGTTCCTGCGGAAAACACACCGTCATTCACTTCTTTTAATGCAATCACATCACCTGTTGCAAATGCTTTTAATTCTGTTACCTCTGCTGATTTAACTTCTTCTACTGATTTAACTTCTTTTGGCTGAAGTTTTTTTTTACCAACCATAACTGTTAATACAAATGGAACTGCTACGGCAATTAACATACAAATAGCAAAGGTTAACATGGATTGCGGCTGCATGGAAAGGATTCCCGGAAGACCGCCAACACCGATTGCATTTGCTGTACTGTTTGTAGCTACACAGACAATTGATGCACATGCAGAACCAATCATACCGCAGATGAAAGGATAACTGTGTTTCAAGTTTACACCAAACATTGCCGGTTCTGTAACCCCAAGATAACAGGAGATACATGACGGAATGTTTACTTCCTGCGCCTGGGCATCATTTTTCTGAAGATAGATCATGCCTAATACTGCGGAACCCTGTGCGATATTGGACAAAGCAATCATTGGCCATAACATTGTTCCGCCAAAGTCAGCAATCAACTGTAAGTCGATTGCATTTGACATATGATGAAGTCCTGTGATTACAAGCGGTGCATACACAAAACCGAAGATTGCACCGAATACAATTCTCATTGGTCCTGTGATTCCTGCGTATACAACGGAGGAAATGACAGAGCCGATTTTCCATCCGATTGGTCCAAGCACAAAGTGTGCTGCCATAACAGAGAGTACTAAGCTACAGAAAGGTACCACGATCATAGAAATTACGGATGGACAGATCTTCCTGAAGAATTTTTCAAGATATACCAGCGTAAATGCTGCCAGAATTGCAGGAATGACCTGAGCCTGATAACCAATCATATCTACCTGTACAAAACCGAAATCCCACTTTGGAATATCTGCTGCCGCTGTGCCTGCCACTGCATATGCATTTAAGAGCTGACCAGACACAAGTGTAAGTCCAAGTACGATACCAAGCATCTGTGTTGTACCCATTTTCTTGGTTACAGACCAGCAGATACCAACCGGCAACATATGGAATACCGCTTCTCCGATGAGCCACAGGAAATGGTCAACTCCTGACCAGAACTGGCTGATATCACAGAGCGTCTTTGTACCGTTTTCAAATAAATATAAGCTGTCAATGCAGTTTCTGAATCCCAAAATCAAACCGCCCACAATGATTGCAGGAATGAGTGGAGCAAAAATTTCTGCTAATGCAGTCATAATTCTCTGAACTACGTTCTGATTCTGTTTTGCTGCGCTCTTTACAGCATCTTTCGATACGCCTTCAATGCCTGCAACTGCTATGAAGTCGTTGTAAAAATCTGAAACCGTGTTCCCGATGATTACCTGGAACTGTCCTGCCTGTGTGAAACTTCCCTTAACAACTTTCATTGCTTCAATTTTCTGAATATCTGCTTTCTTCGGATCATTTAATACGAATCTCATTCGTGTGATACAATGTGATACTGCAGCAATGTTTTCTCTTCCTCCCACAAGGTGCAGTAATTCTTTTGCGTCGCTTGTATACTTCCCCATCTTGATTCTCCTTATTAAAATAAATGTTTCGCGCCTATTCTTGTTTAAACAAGTTTTCTTGTGATTATGTTATATCACACTTGTTTAAACATGTCAACGATTATTTTAAAACTTGTTTAGACAAGCTATCTCTTATTTGATTCTTGACTTTCCATATGTAAATATTATAATAAATGATGGATGTTCAAACAAGTGGAGGAACTTATGCCGAAAGCAAAATATGCAGAAATTTATAAAGACTTGAAAAGAAAAATTGAGACCGGAGAATATGAATTTCAGGAACTTCTCCCCTCTGAAAATACAATGGTGCAGAAATATGACTGCTCACGCAATACCATTCGCCGTGCCATCGGGGATCTGGTAGCCGATGGATATGTACAGACGATGCAGGGGAAAGGGGTACGAATTATCTTCCAGCCCGTATTACAGACCTCATTTACCATCGGCTCAATTGAGACGTTTACGGAATCTGCAAAGAGAAATAACCAGAAAGCCAAAACCAAAGTAATTTACTTTGCAGAATTGGTAGTAGACAAAAGAATTGCTGCAAAAACCGGTTTTAATATTGGCGATGAGATTTATTATCTGCAGAGACTTCATTACTTAGATGGGAAAGCACTTATTCTAAACCATAATTATTTTTTGAAAAGCGTTGCTAAAGATCTAACTATAGAGATTGCAGAAAAGTCGATTTACGATTATCTGGAAAATACTCTTGGAGTTTCCATTGTCACAAGTAAACGTATCATGACCGTAGAAAAGATGACTGAAATTGATGAAAAATATTTGGATCTTGGAGACTATAACTGTATGGCTGTTGTCACCTCTCATACTTACAATAGTGATGGCGTTATGTTTGAATATACCCAGTCACGCCATCGCCCTGATTACTTTAGCTTCCAGGATAATGCAACAAGACGATCAATTTAGCAGGAAAAATATGAAACAGAAAAATATTTTATTTACAGACATGGATGGAACAATATTGTTCTCTGATAATGGAAAAACATATTTTAAGGAATCAGATTTAGATGCAATAAAGGAATTCCAGCAAAGAGGAAATCTGATCGTAATTAACTCCGGCAGAGCATTGCCATGGATAGTTGCTCCGTTGGAAGGATATCTTTTGCCTGATTACATGATTGCCAGTACAGGGAGTATTATCGCGGATAGTCATCAACAAATACTGCATGAAGAACCTGTATCATTTACAGCAATCAAAAAAATAATAAACGAATATGCATCGGATATACCATTAACAGTTCATACGAAAGACAACGTATTTTCATGCAATCAAAAAAAGCAGTACAGCCTGCCAATAACACCTATTAGCAGTATTGATTTATTAAAAACGGAAAAACTTTATGGAATGTCATTCCATTTCAAAGACAATAAATCTGCAAAAGCTTTTGCAGACTGGCTGGAAAAGTCAGATCACCAGGAGGTGAGAGCTTTTGTAAATATCCAGGATGTTGACATGGCGTGGAGAGACTGTTCAAAAGGGAACGCCATGAACATCCTTTGTCAGAAACTTGGATTCATGCATGAACAAGTCTACGCCATTGGTGATGCTGAAAATGACATTGATATGTTAAGGGCAACAAAGCATGGTTATACATTCCATCATTCTCCAGCTACTGTAAAGCAATATGCAGAAGGCTGTGTCAAATCCGTGTCAGAGTTAATTGATAAAATATTAAAAATCTCATAATAAAGTAACATATTTTAAACCATATATTTCAACAATCTATGTGACGGTATATCGTTCTATGCACAGTAAATCATAGGCATGATTTTTGGAACGTTATACCGTACTTTTATTCGGATTACTGGAGAGGCGGGGTCATCAAAGAAATGATGGAAGCTGAAATGGATGACCATCTTGGATACGAGAAATCCGAGCGTTCGGACAATGACGATTATCGCAATGGTTACAAGCGGAATATTGATCAGAAGATTATCTCCATGTATGCCAAAGGGATG
>ERZ773162.2480-NODE-2480-length-11601-cov-4.751602_pt1 | contig 11601 bp, 23 predicted proteins | sample MGYA00511113_ERZ773162 | MGnify/ENA primary metagenome ERZ773162 (study PRJEB29015, sample SAMEA2737807) | human gut metagenome | biome: human gut; feature: human-associated habitat; material: faeces | place: China | collected 2012 ... | reverse complement strand
AGCACTGCATCGTGGTTACTATGTAATTCTTTTCTCCGATGAAATTCAACCCATTTCCGCTGAACACATCTTCCCGGCAACTCTTGATTTCATAACAAGTAAAGATTCCTTTTTCGATATCCGATATATTGCGCTGCCCCGCTGGCTGGAATAACATATAATCGATCCGGCGATGTGTCCGCGCTGATCCCGGATCGATGCTGACCTCTTTCGCCCAATGTTTTCCCAGTCCCCTTAAATACTGCCTCTCCAGCAACTCGCCAAGAAATTTCGTCGTTTCTGCTCTATTCATCTCAAAACCTCTCCGTGATAGTCTTGTAAAACATATCACAGGCAGCATCCCATCCTCTGGCATATTCATCGCCCGCATCGCAGCCGCCCATCTCTTTTATCAGCTCCAGCACTGCCGCTTTGGGGATGCTGTCCTCCGCATCTTTCTTCATTCCTTCCACCTCCCCAGCAGCCTCATATATCTGCTTATCTCTGCCAGCGTTTTGCGACGGTAAGCGTAGAAATCATCCTCGCCCGCCGGTATCTGCCGCCCCATCCGCAGAAGCGTCCGGTATCCGGTGCCACTGGTAATCGAATCATATATTGCTATTTCCAGCCCTGGAGCTGCAGAGATCGCGCATTGAAGAATAATAAGCCGTTCCTCTGCAGACGCTTTCATACAGCGCTCCCGGGTCTTCTCCTCATCGCTTTTCAACATTCCATAATCCGCATAAGTCTTATAACGCGTTCTCATGCAGTTCTCCTTCTCCTTTCCGCCTATACCGACATTTCTACCGCCGATCCAGAATCTTCCCGCGGTAATACATCGCCAATTCCGCGTATGTACTGCTGCTTCCGTCGGATGTCCGAACTAGATACCTATGCTTGCTGATTACCCGAACCGTCCGGCGCACGGTCCGCACCTCGCCTTTGGTACGGGTGTCGGCAAGCAACATCACTTTGAGCTTCTCCCCGACTTGCACGCGGTTCCTGGTCTTTTCCAGTTCATCCGGCCAGATGCCGTCTACCATTCGACGATCATCTGGCTTGTCCAATTCCTCGTCGTTTTCCTCCTCACCTACACGCGTCAGCAGGTAAACCGCTTTCTGGCCGCGCGCACCGTCACCCTCCTGAATCAGTTCGCCCAGAGCACACATTTTCTTTACCGCAGCTCTGGTTCTCTCCCGTTCCTCGCCAATCACTTCCGAAAGCTCCCGAAGGGTATTTCTCTTGCCGCCCCGAAGCTGCTTCTTGATGGCTGCCCGGCGTTCATCCATGCTTTTCATAACACACCGCCTTTATCTTCCAGTGCTTCAGCCTGCTGAAACATTTCTTCGATGGCTGCATGCACCGCCTTTGGTATCTTAGCTTCGTCCTTGATGCGCTTCACGGTTGCCTCATAGGTGCGGATAAAATGACTCTGCTCGACTGTATCCACGCGGTCGATATCAAGTGCTGCCATCTCCCGAAGATTCGAAGAGCCGCCAATTGCTCTCCGCACTGCCTCCGGAAGTTTCTCGTATTCCGTCTCGGCATTGTATGTGCTATTTCTGAGAGCCTTGCGGACCAATATCCATGCCTCCATGCCGTTAAGCTCTGTTCCTGCTGCCGGCGGCATCACCTTGTGGATATTATCGATGATCTGCCCTGGTGCTGGTGGAAATCCCTTCGTGTCAGACACCAGATAAGTCTTAAGTCCTGCGGATGCCTGGGAATACGGATAATCTTCCAGTGCCATCTGCCAGGCCATAATCATGTTCTCGTAATCGCTCTTCGAGAACGTGGCAAAGTATTTTGGATACGTGGCCTTAATCACGAAGATGAGCTTTGTAATCTCCTGTTTCGTCATGTTTCCCCTCCGTTAATGATTCCGAGTAAGTAATCGTCTACCGAGCTTGCAGGCATGCCCCTAGGCTCCGCAGCTGGATCTTTTGGTGCGTAGACTGTCTGCCAACCGTGTTCGATGGCTGTGTTAATAAGCTCGATCCGTTCCGGCACAGAATCCGCCATCCCTTGGAGCTTGATAATAAGCAGCTGGATCGCTCTGTCTGTCATAGGCTTACGCAGCTTCTTGCGATGCTCTACGAAGTCAGAAATAGCCGCATTGAGAGCCGGATCGCTCACATAGGCGCTTGCCGCCGCTCTTTTTTTGCTTTGTTTTTTTCTTTCTGAGGTTATTTTATTCTCAGATTCAGTATCAGTATCAGATTCAGTATCATACTCAGTATCAGTATCAGGTTCTTTAGCTTTTTCAGAAAACCTTTTGGTTTTTTCGGAAACCTTAAGGTTTTTATCTTCCTCTTCATTAACCTTAAGGTTTTCATCAGAACCATTTGCTTTTGGTCTGCCACCCTTTTTACCACCTTCGGATCTGGCAGCACACACTTCTTCATAGCGCTTATTGTCTTCTTCGAGCTTCTGTTTGATAATCTCGAATACGAATGCAATAGCAGGATCCTCCGGTACTACGTCCGGATTCTTCTGAAAGGCATAGATAGCTTTGATGAGTTCGCCAGCCTGCTCATTATTCATTTTTTCAATGGCTGCTCCCCAGCTCTCATACATTACAAAACTTTTTTTATCTGCCATCTAAGCCCATCTCCTTTCCTGCCTGCCAGTCCCTGTAGTAGCAGATCCACGCATCCAGCAGCAGGGTCACAATGCCACCCCGAATGCATGGCTTTAAATCGTCAAAAACATCATCCGAATAAATCTTGCGGAAGTTCTCCATCCACATGGATACCTTCCAGGGTTCCCGGTTCCTGCGATGCATCACGACCGGAATCTCGCCCGCCCTGGCGTCCCTGGAGGACTGTTGCAGCGCTTTCCGAAGTCTCAGGTCTTCCACTCGTTTTACTTCGATATGTACATTCGGCAGCCCGATCACGTCCGCATCGCCGGAAGTCCCGCAATACTGCTGACCCCGGCGGCAGTTGTATCCATAGTCCCGCAGGATGCCAGCAAGCTCACGCTCTCCGCGTTTTCCTTTTTCTCTCTGCATCTTCCCCATCCTGCTTATCCTCCATCTCTGAACATACTGAGCTGTCCATATACACCTTTAGGTTCTCTTCTGGGCGTCGCAAATTTAAGTGCTCCCGCCTGTGCTGCGCGAATTGCTTCTACCCGGCGATCCTGTCTTCTCGCCCATCTCCGGGCATCTGCACGCCCCGCATCCGTTGTCTCTGGCAAATAGTATCCCTTGCCATCGTCGCGGCTCAGAATTGCGTAATCAAGCCGCAGAATCTCTATTCCCTTCCGGAGCATCCGATCGCTGCATCTGAGACGCCTGCAGAGTTCCCCGCGAGTCTGTGCGTTCTTATGCCCCACTCCCAGCGCGTTGTATAAAGCACTGGTAAAGATTTCCATTTCCGTTAATTTCTTTGCCAACTTGCTTCCTCCTTCCGGAGCGGGAGGGTCGGTCTCCCTCCCGGTAAACCAATGGCATCCTGTAAAGGTTCGGTAATATATAACACGGTAAGGCGTGCCAGGATGCTGTCTACGGGTTACTATGTACTAGCCCTGCGGCTGTTGTACCGTTATAAATAACTCTTGCCAAACTCGGCAATGAACTGCTCTCTGGTGCCAATATGCTCCTCGTAATAGGTCTGAGCCTTCCGCTTCAGGCTCTCATCAAACTGTTGGTCCATATGCACACTGTACGGCATCATATTGTGCCAATCTGGCCGGAGCGGAACAATAAAACCGTAATCCTCCGATAAGTTCCGGTTCGGGCCATTAAATACGTGATGTATTGCCACTTCTGTATTACCGGTAATAATGCAATGCTCCAGATCATCGGTCAGCACACTAAACAGTTTTCTTTTTGTGGTTCTCTTCATAGTCTTTCATCATCCGGGCCAGTTCATCCGGGGTCAGGGTTTCTATTCCCTGCTCCTTGCATTCACTAACCAGTCCGTTTATCAGTTCGCTCATTTCCTTTGTGTCATAGGTACTGGATCCTGCCAGGACAGTGTATGTTCTGTACATCTTTCCATCCTTGCCCTGCTTAACCTGTGAAGTTGGCCGGATGTGGAAGCTCTCAGCCTCCAGTGCAGTCTCTTCTGCTTCCTCAGTATCCGGTATCACCAGAAAGGCTATCTGTGAATCAATCACAAGGTTCTGCCCATACTTCCGGAGCATAAGATTGTGCGCTCTGGGCTTTGAAATTCCGACCGCCTCCGCCAATCTTGAGAGAAGCACCCAGTAGTAAGAGTTCGCATCCAGGCTGCGTTTGTCTCGCCACAGCTTCACGGTTATCCGCAAGAGCTTATCTTTGATTTTGTCGATGGCTGCGGAGACATCGGAATCAAATTCGAATGTCAGACGCATTTTTCCGGTCTTCCAGTCCCTTGACACATCTATCAGGGTTCCTTTGCTTTCCATAGGCTACGCCTTATCCGGCTTTGTCTTAAGCTGATCCATCGCTGATTTCCACTGTTCGAAGCGGAGCTCATGCACATCCGAGACGTTGAAGCTCTTAAGAAGGCTGCTAAGCCCTACACCTGTGCGCTTCAGCTCAAGAAACAGAGAATTCACATATTTCTCTTCCAGAGCTGGCGGATCATCCGGTTTGTTTCCGTTCTCATCCACACGACTGATTGAGAATACCGCTTTCCCTTTTTTATCTACGATAACCAGGTCGATGATATTGCGGTCCGTATCGTAACCAATGCGAGACACTTTGAACTTGTCATAGCAGGTAAATACTGGCTTACCATACTTGTCTGTTCTGCCAGAATCAACAACCTTGCAATCCCCGACAGCAATCCAGATAAACGGTGCTGTGTACAACTCCCTGCCGATTCCCCAGTTAAAGCAGGCACGTTTGAAACTGTCCGAAGCAAGACCTTTTTCTTTCTCCGTATTGCTCTCGGTTCCCGTGTCCTCTTTGGAAATCCACTGCTGTTTCTCATCATCCCACAGGCTGACGGTACAATTTGCATTGTCTCTGCTGTGGCTTCTCTGCCAGTTCATCGGGCCGACTGTCTCATCTAAGATATTCTGGTCTACTCTCGCATCCTTGTAGAGCAGGAGCGAAATACCTTTCTGGCTGACCGTGGAAATGCGGCAGTCAATCTCTGCTGCTTTCAATGTTCTAAAACTAAGCTTCTGCATGATCTTCCTCCCTTATCCAGTTACCGGAGAAGAAGAACTCAACGAATGTCTGCTTATCCATATCTGTCATTTCATCCAGATGGTTCTTTGCATAATCGAAAGCACATTCATCGGAGACTTCCTTTCCGGATTCGATTCCTATTCCTCTGTACATCCCTTTTCTCCCTCCAGCATTGCGATGATCAACTTGCTCTCCGGAAAGCTTTCCTCTTTGATGTACTGGATAGCGGCCTCCACTCTTCCAGCCATGCGTACCAGGCTGATATACTTTTCTAAGCTAATTGTAACTTCTCCCATTGTTTTCTCCCCCCTGCCCTGTTATAATCAGGGTGTAATTATATTTTTCATTTACATGACCGTTCAGCTCTGCCAAGCTGGCGGTCGTTTTTCTTGGTTTCCCATAACCGGTGTACCGGCTGGCATTTACCATCGCCCCGGCGCGGTTGGTTCCGTTGGTTCTCCTGCTCATTGTTCGCTCCCTACTCCGTGTGTCCCAGCTCATCCGTCGATTTCTGCCGCGCTTCTTCATGCGTAAGAAGTGTGTTAATCAGGATACGAACAGCACCTTCGTTCTGCTCTCGATTCAAAATGAATTCGAAGGTCTCTATCCAATCACTAGAAATCGTCTCATCAAAATTTGGATATCCTTTTAAAATTTCTTCCTTGAGTACCGGATACAACGCTTTTAATCTTTCTATCTGACCTTTCGAAATCGGAATACAAACTACTGCCGTCTCCATGTCTATCCCTCCTTTAGAACATCCCCGCCGCCTGCGCAATCGCCACCATCGCCCCGGTCGCCACCGCTGCGATCGCCAGGCCGGTAAAGGCCAACCTCCACGCGAACCGCAGATCCGCCTGTGCTCTGCTCAGTTCTTCTCCCAGCGCCTCAATGGTCCGCTGGTTCTGGCTTCTCAGCTCCATGCATTTCAGTTCTCTTCTCATCTTGCTTCCTCCCTCGATAATCTTTACACGGATACTCCCGTGATGCTTCCAGGCACCGCCACTGCTTTCGGCAGTTGTTACACGACACTTTCATACTGCTTGTCCAACACAACCGCCCTCAGGCGGTTTTCTCCTTCTCGTCCTTATGGACTTCATACGTTATTTTCACTCCTTCTTGATCCTCCAAAAGGGCTACTAAAATTGCTACGATTTTATTTACATCCATGCAAAACGCCTCCTTTGTAATCATCATATGTTTCTGCGTTTGTCCCTGTTTCGGCGAAAACAAATCTCTTGTCAAACTCGCCCTACATTGACATACATTGTTACTGTTAACTTCGCTGGTTCCTGTGAATCGGCGGAGTTTTCAAGTTTATAAGCCGCTACATTCTGAATCTCTTCTCCATCAAGGAAAATACGCTCCTCTGAGTCTATAAAAATCGTTTTCAGTTCCATCTTTCTCACCCCTCTCATCCTCTGTTGCGAACAACTCCTCTCTTGCTTCCATATCTCCATTGCGTTATACTTTCTGTACAGGCTCCCACCAGAGCCGAGTACAAAAGAAAGGAGATATATTATGGATAAACTTGGTAATAAACACTTAATCGAAATGGTAAAGGAAATCACAGTTGCAAAGATGTCTAATACCAATACTTCTCCATCAAAAGAAGGTGGAGAAAAAGTTGCCGAATTTATGCAAGCAATCTACGATAAGCTTGTCGAGCTAAATAATAACGCAGATTAAATTTTCCATAATTCGATCAACTCATGAGCCAGCGCTGGAAGAATCTCTATTGCTTTTTCTGATACTGGCTCTTTTGTTGTACTTTCGATGAAAGACAAAATCGCATCCTCTAAACGTTTCTTCTCTTCCACTTCCCTCGCCTCCTCTCTATCTACTTTTAGTAGAATAACAGGGTAAAAAAATATAGTCCTGCGGAATTCCATATAAACGAGACATCATTTCTACCTCTGGAATACCCGGAATTACTTTACCTTTTTCCCAGTTAACTATAGTAGTTTTGCTTACTTTCATTGCTCTTGCTGTATCTTCCTGAGTCATATTGGCATTTACTCTGGCCGCCGCAAGGCTAATCTGAAATTCGACCAATCCTATCACCTCCTTGATCTGTAATTTATTCTACTCTACTTTTTGTAAACTGTCAACACTTTTTGTAGAATAATTTTAATTTCAGTATTGTTATTTTTCTACTTTCTGTTATACTATAGACATAGGAGGTAAGAATTAATGCCCGAAGAAATTTATAAGAAGATTTTTTCTAAAAATTTAAATCACTATATGGAAATAAATCAGAAATCGCAGACTGATATAATTAATGACCTTGGTTTCAATAAATCCGCTGTTTCAACCTGGTGCAACGGAACACGGTTACCAAGAATGGATAAGGTCGAAGCACTTGCTAAATACTTTGGAATAAATCGCTCTGATCTTATAGAAGAAAAAAACAATTCAGAAACCTCTGACGAACCGTACTATTTAAACGACGAAACCCGCCAGATCGCGCAGGAAGCATTTGAGAATCCAGAACTGCGTACCCTCTTCCATTCTTCTGGAAGAACACTGATAGATAACTACCTACAGCTTTCCGACACAAATAAGAAAAAAGTTGTAAATTACTCCGACAATCTTCTGGCGATCCAGAAAGCAGAAGAAGAACAGCTTCATCTGATACCGGATGCAGCTCATGACCGAACCGATATTTCCGATTCTGACCGGACAGAAGCTTCCTTTCAGAACGATGAGAATATAATGAATGATCCGAACTTTTAAAAGCGAGGTGATTGTGTGAATTATGAAGATTTACTGATTGAAGCAGACAGAGCAGGGCTTATTGTAAAAGAAAAGCCGCTCCTGTTGAGCGATGGACGAATAAAAGGGCGAAAAATCGCCATCCGGAAGGACATCCCCACTCTTCGCAAAAAGGCGGATGTGCTGGCGGAAGAACTGGGGCACTACTACACCACCACAGGACGTATCGTAGAGCAGCAATCTGTTTCCAACCGGAAGCAGGAACGCGCCGCGCGGCTGTGGGCGTACAACCGCCGGATCGGGCTTTCCGGAATCATCCAGGGATACCGACAGAACTGTCGCAACCTACACGAACTGGCAGAGTGCCTGGAAGTGTCAGAAGATTTTCTGAAAGAGGCGCTGGAGTGTTACCGCGAAAAGTATGGATGTTATACGGAGCTGGATGGATATCTGATTATGTTTGAACCGTGTTTGGCAGTGGTGGAGAAGATATAGAACATACTATGAGGGAGGTACACTATGACAATAGAAGACATTGTTTATAAATTTAATACGACTCCGTTTTTATTTATTGGATCTGGTATTTCCAGAAGATACCTAAATCTTCCTGATTGGAAGGGACTATTAAAACATTTTGCCGAACTCGTATATGATGATGAATTTGCATACAATATCTTTGAAAGCCAGGCACAAAACCTATATTGTAAAACGGGACTTATGCCTAAGGTTGCTGAATTGATTCAAAAAGAATTTGATCAAAAATGGTTTCGAGATGCGTCTCTCCGAACTGTTGACTCATCTACTATTGAATTGATCCATAACGGTTTATCTCCCTTTAAAGCTGAATTATCCAACTATATACAGCAGAACTCCATCATTAATGATTCTTACAAAGAAGAAATAGATGCTTTATCAAAGCTATCGGAAAAAAGCATATCCGGCGTAATTACAACTAACTATGATACATTCTTAGAGGATCATTTTTCTGGATTTTCAAAATATGTTGGACAGTCTCAATTGATTTTCTCTGCTTTACAGGAATTCTCTGAGATATACAAAATTCACGGCTCTATCGAACAGCCTGATAGTATTGTTATAAATGAAAAAGACTATATTCAGTTCGATGAAAAATGTTCCTATTTAGCAGCTAAGCTTATGACTATATTTATGGAATTTCCAATTATATTTATGGGATATTCTATCAGTGATAATAATATTCAGAATATTATTAAATCTATTGCAAACTGCCTCGACTCAAATCAGTTACAGCTATTGGAAGAACGCTTTATATTCATCGAATATAAACCTGATGCTACCGGAGCAGAGGTAACCCCTTATACGATCATGGTCGATGATCGACCTTTGGTCATGAAAAAAATCGTTCTTTCTGATTTCATGTTGCTTTATAGAGCACTCGATCTTAAGAAGACAAAATTACCTGTCCGAATGTTGCGTAAGTTCAAGCAGGAATTATATGAGTATACAATTACCGCATTGCCAACAGGTACTCTGCGTGTTGCATCAATTGAGGATACACGTATTGCTGACGAAGATCTTGTACTCGCAATCGGCAAGGCATCTGAATTTGGGCTTAAAGGTTTAAGTGGATTGGACGGCAATGAATGGTATCGCAATATTGTTTTAGATGATCTGAACTTCACAGTGACAGATCTGTTGCAATATGCTTTTCCAAAGTTGATGCATCAAAATTCCGGAAAACTTCCTGCATATAAGTACTTGCACGAAGCTGCTAAAAATTTTCCAGAATATGCGGAACAGATCAAAAAGCAAAATTTTGATTCCATTATTTCCAAGACCATAAAACACAACCGTCAGGCCCTTGGAACATATACTTCTGTAATGCAGATATGGGAAAATGAAAATGAGAATTTGGAAAGAGCCACACGTTTAATTGCATACCTGCCAGAAGAACAATTTGATCTCAATGAGTTAGAAAGTATCTTAAAAGGTCTTTTTGAGAGTGATAAAAATATTTTACAAAATAGTGAAGCTGCCACTCGTACTCATATTCGGCGCTTAATACGAATTTATGATTACTTGAAATGGGGTAAAGTAAAAGAGCTTCCTGACTAAAGCATTTGTAAACAAATACCGTACAGGAAACCCTTTATAAATCTCTCTTGTACCTCCAAGCTATAGCATCTATAAATAGATACCATACTCTATAGCACATTATTTTCTGATGTACGAGTTGATTATACAAAAAAAGATTACATTTGTAAACTACAAAATTATTAAAATGTAAAATGCAAAAACCGCCCGGTGCTACCAACACCGAACGGCTTTACATAGATTTTCTCTTACCAGATTGCTCTGAAAGATATAAATCAGACTTAGAACACCTGAATTATATCATCTCCAGAGCGTCCTGGCAAGGGGCGTTATTTTTATACCCATTTTCACGTAAACTACTAGAGGAGATGATTTCATGAAGCAGTCTACTTTTCCATCCATCCCCCTGCGCGCTGGTATTTACATCCGCGTCAGCACGGAAGAACAGCATCTAAACGGTCTGTCCCTCCCTGCCCAGCGCCTTGCACTGGAGGACTACGCCAACAAAAATGGCTATGTCATCGCCGGAGTCTACGCCGATGAGGGAATCTCTGCCCGGAAAAGTATGTCCCGGCGCAAAGGTCTTATGCGGCTGCTGGAGGACGTGCGGCAAGATAAAATTGATATGATTCTGGTAACCAAGCTCGATCGCTGGTTCCGGAATATCAAAGACTACAATATTACCGAAGAAATATTAAGAGAACACCACTGTTACTGGAAAACCATTTTTGAAAATTATGATTCTTCGACCGCGAACGGTCAGATGGTTATCAATATCATGCTATCCGTAAACCAGGCGGAATGCGATCGAACCTCCGAACGTATTAAAGCTGTTTTCGACTATAAGCGTTCAAAAGGAATGTGCGTGACCGGAATGTGTGCGCCCTACGGTTACATCATCGAAAATGGCTACATCAAAAAAGATCCGGCTACCCGTTCCGTCGTCGAGGACGCCATCCAACATTATTTTTCCTGCTTTTCCATTCGTCACACGACGCGGTATATCGCCGACAAATACGGCGAAAACGCCCCCAGCTATTACAAGGTTGATAAAATATTCCATAACCCCAAATACGCGGGAATTGACAAGGATGGTGCACCTTATTGTGAACCCTATATGACGATGGAGCAATATCATATGCTCCTTAAATCCAGGCAGGCAAAATCATGGAGTCCTTCCGGATATGTATACATATTCAGTTCCCTGATTACCTGTCCGATCTGCGGATGCAAATTCTCCGGCCGGCAGCGGAAAGCGATCCGGAAAAACGGCGCCGTTTACTGCGACACCCGCTATAACTGCATGGGGAAATTTCAGTACCATTCCGGAGCCTCGCTTCGTGAAAGCGCGATCGAAGCCTATCTGTTTGAACACATTGACTCCATCATTGAGTCCGCTCAGGTAAATCTTTATATGGACGCAGGCAACGCATCGCCGAAGCCCGCCCGCTCCGCTCAATCAGTACAGGAAGAATTGAACCGCCTAAATACCATGTACCAAAAAGGGCGGCTGTCAGAAGAATATTATGATCGGGAATATGAGCACTTGACCGCTCTCCTATCCACATCTGATGATCGCCAACTTGAAGAAAAACGGAAGCGTCTGAAATGTGTAGAACGGCAATTCTCCGGTGACTGGAAAGTTTTATATAAACGCCTGGATAATTCCCATAAGCGGGCATTTTGGAAACAGACGATTGAAGAAA
>ERZ773162.2478-NODE-2478-length-11602-cov-26.345111_pt1 | contig 11602 bp, 12 predicted proteins | sample MGYA00511113_ERZ773162 | MGnify/ENA primary metagenome ERZ773162 (study PRJEB29015, sample SAMEA2737807) | human gut metagenome | biome: human gut; feature: human-associated habitat; material: faeces | place: China | collected 2012 ... | reverse complement strand
TGTTATAGACTTTTATAGTCAATTTGGAGTTAAAGATAAAAGACATCGGATTTATTGCTTTTAAGGTAATGATCGATGTCTTTTTTTTTGAAAATAAGATTTTGCTTTTGCTGTATTGTTTATACTTTCTACAGGTGTTTTGTTTTTTAATAAGTTGTTTATAAACAAAAAAACAGTACTATGTACTGTCTTCATCTATTATCCAGCTTTTCTTAATGTTCTTAACTCTTTAGCAGAAATTCTAACTTTTGTAGGTTTACCATCTACTAAAATAGTAGCTTTTTGTAAGTTAACATTCCATTTTCTTCTACTTGAGTTTAACGCATGAGAACGAGTGTTTCCTGATAATGGACCTCTACCACTGATTTGGCATTTTCTTGACATGTTCTTTCCCTCCTTTAGTAGTTGTTCTACGTACTGTGTTATATTAACATTATTTATAGTATAATGCAAACATTTTTTTACAAAAAAGCTGTTTTTATCAATATTTGTGATTATAAATACTTTATATAATGATAAAAATGAGTTAATTTGTATTTTTTTTTAATAATATGTGATATGATGGCTTGCGGTTGGAAAGATACTAAAAGAGTGATTATAATTTGTAAATATTATATTTTTAAGGTATAATAATGTTTGAACATGAAATCATTTTAAGGAGGATAACTTGATGATTGAAAAAAATACAAATTTAGGATCAGTAAATATTTCTTTAGATGTAGTTTCTACTGTAGCTGGTGGAGCTGCTACTGAATGTTATGGTGTAGTAGGTATGGCTAGCCAAAAGAAATTAAAAGATGGATTTTATGAATTATTAAAGAAAGAAAATTATTCTAAAGGAATTATTGCGAGTGATGGAGAAACTGGTTTAATTTTAGATTTATATATCATTTTAGGATATGGAATTAAAATTAATGAAATTTTAGTTGAAGTTCAAAAGAAAGTGAAATACGTTGTTGAATCAACATTAGATGTCAAAGTTGAGGCAGTTAATGTTTATGTTCAAGGACTTCGTAATATCGATTAGTGGAGGAAAAATATGCAAATACTTACAGGAAAGCTATTTAAAGAGATGGTTTTATGTGGTGCGAATACTCTTCATAATAATCATCCTGAAATAGATGCTTTAAATGTATTCCCTGTACCTGATGGGGATACTGGAACAAACATGTCTATGACTTTTAATGCTGGAGCAGCAGAAATCAAAGATATGGATAGTGACAATATTTATGATATTGCTAAAAAATTATCTAAAGGTTTATTAATGGGAGCACGTGGTAACTCAGGTGTTATCTTATCACAAATCTTTAGAGGATTTGCAATGGGCTTAGAAGGTCATGAAAGTGTTGATGCTGTTGCTTTTGCTAATGCTTGGAAAAGTGGGGCAGAAGTTGCTTATAAAGCTGTTATGAGACCTGTTGAAGGAACTATTTTAACTGTTATTAGAGAAGCAAGTGAAAAAATCGTTGAATATACTCAACCAGGTATGGAAATTGAAGATGTTTTCTCTTATTTTGTAAAAGAAGCAGAAAATTCATTAGAAAGAACACCTGAATTACTTCCAGTATTAAAAGAAGTAGGTGTTGTTGATAGTGGTGGAGCAGGTTTATTATTGGTTTTAACTGGATTTATGGCTGCTTTAACAGGAGATCGTGTTGATTTTGTTGATATTAAATCAGAAGGTCAAGTAAATGCAGGAACTGAATTAGAATCTGGTGAAGAAGGATATGGATACTGTACAGAATTTATTGTTCGTCTTGAACCTTCATTAATTGATAAATTCTCAGAAAACCAATTAAAGAAAGAATTAGAAAGAATTCCAGGAAACAGTATTGTCGTTGTACAAGATGAAGATATCGTTAAAGTACACGTACATACATTAAAACCAGGTGAAGCTTTGAATTTAGCACAAAGATTTGGTGAATTTGTGAAGTTAAAAATTGAAAATATGCAAGAACAAGCCAATAACTTACAAAATGCTGCAGCAAATCAAGGAAGTATTGTAGGTGTTGATGATAGCAAACCTCAAAAACGTGAAGCTAAAGAAACAGCTATTATTTCTGTTTGTGCTGGACAAGGTGTAGAAGATGCATTCTTAGAATTACATTGTGATTATGTTGTAAGTGGTGGACAAACAATGAATCCATCTACTGAAGATATGGTTGCAGCTGTTAAAGAAGTAAATGCTAAAAATGTTATCATTTTACCAAATAACTCTAATATTGTAATGACTGCTCAACAAACAGCTACAATCTTAGAAGGAGAAGTCAATGTTATTGTTATTCCAACAAAAACAATTCCTCAAGGATTATCAGCATGTGTTATGTATAATCCAGAAGTTTCATTAGAAGATAATATTGCTGAAATGGAAGATGCAGTATCTCATGTTAAAACTGGACAAGTAACATTTGCAATCAAAGATACAAATATTGATGGTGTTGAAATTAAAGCTAATGATTATATGGCTTTAGTTGAAAAAGATATTGTCGCTTGTAAACCAAATAAATTAGATGCGGTTAAAGTATGTTTAGATAAATTAGTAGATGAAGATTCTGAATTGATTACTTTACTTGTAGGTGAAGATGTTGTTGATGAAGAAGTTGAAGAAGTTGAAAGTTATATCGAAGATAACTTTGATGCAGAAGTAGATATTATCGAAGGAAAACAACCTGTTTATTCATTTATTATTGGTGTCGAATAAGTGTGTAGAAAAAACGTTGATAAATTCAACGTTTTTTGCTAATTGAACTTTTATTTAACGTTTACGTATAGTCTTTGTGAATGTTTGAATCTTTTGGACAATTTAATTGTATTTTCTAAAGTAATTGTATAGTATTAAGAGCAAAAAAGTGACTGCATTTTATAGTCACTTTTTCATTTTGTGCCAGGCATGGCACTAATCCAGTTGGAGATAAACCAAAAACAGGTATTTACCGCCAAGTGTAATGAACCACAAGTTGTTGTCAGTGATGGCAAGGATGGAGGAAGTGGTGTAGTGATTCTTTTGAGCGTACGAACAGAAACTTGATATAAGGCTAAATGGTGGATAAGACTGCATACCAAGTCGAAGTCCAAAAGGTAAACGTAAAACCAAGACAGTAAATCAAGATGTTGTAAAAGTTAGAGGATTAGTGAATTACCCCGGGAGGTCTTGTGAACAACGAATTCCAGTAAACTTTAAAAACAGTAATGGTACCGTTGGTCGAAAAAAGGTTTGCCACAAGAAGTCAGCTTAGGTCGTAGTAGGTAGGACACACAGTACTGAAGGATCTAATGTTTATATGATGTTTACTCATCATAAGCAATGTTTGAACAGTTCGAAATTGAGAATGGTCTCATAATTGGAAATCGTAATTCCATGGAGATGAAGGTAGAGGGAATGGTTTCAAATATATTTACGAGTGAAGGGTGTAGTAAGTTTGAAGAGACTTCTTAATCAATCAATTTTAAAGAGTTAGAGCTCCAAAATGATTAAAAAGTCTCTTGAGGCTTATTTTTTTATCTTAAAGACCAAAATTGTATTTTGTAAAAAACAATTTCAAAACATGTCCGTATTTTGTTTCGTCAGTACAGAGATTGTGTAAGGAACTTTAAAAAGATGACACGAAATCAAAAAAGATGCAGTAAGGGGGCTATAAAAAGCCCTCTGAGCATTTCGTTTAGTGTAAGAATCTTTTTTTACTTCTTACACGAACCTTGAAAACGAAACAGCCTGCCCGTAGTGATACCAGAACTGAATAGGCATTCAGCGTGTTATACAGTGCTATACTTTTGAACAGGAAATTAGAGATACTTATTACTTATCTGTTTTACAGGGGGGTGAAAAGTATTTGAAAAAGAAAAAAATTATTTCTACAAAGGTTAGATATGATGATTTGGGTATAAAAGAATCATTAGAAAATGTTGATGGTATTATCTGTATAGGTAAATTTGAAAGAGAGCATCTAGATTACTTCAATGAAATATCTAACAATATTATTTTGCTGGATATGGATTTGTCACCAATAACGCAGACTTGTGTGGCGTTAGACTTTGATGATGCAATGTACAAGGTTGTTCAATATTTTCATTCAAAAGGTCATAATAAAATTGGCTTTATAGGAAGAAATGAATACAATGAAATATCTTTACAAGCTACAACCAGAAAAAAAAGTTTTATTAAATATTGCGAATCTTTTGACATAGATTATGAAATTTTCCCAACTGAGCATGATATGACAGGAGATGCTGGATATTCTATTATGAACCATATTATTTCAGAGGGAAGAGTTCCATCTGCAATCTTTTGTATTAATGATCCGATTGCAATGGGAGCAATGCAAGCACTTCTCGATGCAGAAATTAAAGTGCCGGAAGATGTATCAATTATTGGATTTAATGATGTTGAAGCATGTAATTTTACAAGACCTACATTATCAACCGTTTATGCACCGTCTTTTGAAATGGGAGAAATAGGTGCATCTGTTCTTCATCATATGATTACAGGAGATGATATACATTATCCTCGAAGAATTCAGTTACCATGTCAGTTGAAAATTAGAAACTCATGTAAGTAATAGGTACTAGAAAATTATTCTAGTATCTTTTTTTTATTTCTAATTAGTAAATATTTACTAAATTTAAGTAAAACTATTTTAAATAATTTACTAAATTATATTGTAAAGTTTACTAAAAAGGTTTATTATATTCGTGAAAAGAGGAGAAGAAAATGAACCACGAAATCAACAGATTGTTAAACTATGGATTACAAAATGGAATGATTTATGAAGATGACATAGATTATTCAGCAAACTTATTAGTAGATTTACTTAAACTTGATACTTTTGAAAAAGAAGATATTGATGAAAAATTAGAAACAACAAACGATATAATTGAAAATATTTTATCTTATGCTGTTAAAAAAGGACTTGTAGAAGATTCAGTAGTATTTAAAGATTTATTTGATACAAAATTAATGAACTGTATAATGCCACGTCCAAGTGAAGTTATTAATCAATTCAATAATCTAAAAGAAGTATCTAGCAAAGATGCTACAGATTACTTTTATGATTTATCGGTAGCTTCAAATTACATAAGAAAAAAAGAACCGATAAAAATATCAGATTTAAAAAATTCTATAAGTATGGTGATATAGAAATCACCATCAATCTATCGAAGCCAGAAAAAGATCCAAAAGCAATTGCTTTGGCAAAAAATCAAAAATCTAGCAATTATCCAAAATGTTTACTATGTAAAGAAAATGTAGGATTTGCTGGTAATGTAAATCATCCTGCTAGACAAAATCATAGAATTATTCCACTAAAATTAAATGGAGATAACTATTATTTTCAATATTCGCCATATGTTTATTACAATGAACATTGCATTATTTTTAATAAAGAACATAAACCAATGGTTGTAAATAAGGAAACTTTTGAACATCTGTTATCATTTGTTGAACAATTTCCACACTATTTATTAGGTTCAAATGCTGATTTACCAATTGTTGGTGGTTCGATTCTGTCACATGATCACTATCAAGGTGGAAATTATGAGTTTCCAATGGATGGTGCCAAAGTTTTTAAAACTATAACACATAGAGATATTCAAATCGATTTCTTACAATGGCCACTTTCAACTGTAAGACTAATCTCAAAGAACAATGAACATATCATTCATTTATCTGAACATATTTTAAATAAATGGATTAATTACTCTAATGAAGATATTGATATTATTAGTCATACAGAAGGAACAAGACATAATACAATTACACCAATTGCCAGAAAAAAAAGGTGATAATTATGAAATGAATTTAGTATTCAGAAATAATAGAACTACTGAAGAATATCCATTAGGTATTTTCCATCCACATCAAGAATTATATCATATTAAAAAGGAAAATATTGGTTTAATCGAAGTTATGGGATTGGCTGTTTTACCAGCAAGATTAAAAGATGAACTTACATTATTAGAAAAATGCTTAATTAATGAAACTGATATCAATGATTATGAATCATTAGAAAAGCATAAAGATTGGTTTGAAGAAATCAAAAATCAAGAATGGACAAAAGACAATGTCAAAGATCAATTACAATATGAATTAACAAAGGTGTTTGTAAGAGTATTAGAAGATGCAGGTGTTTTCAAATTGGATGAAAAAGGTAAAAAATATTTTATAGAATTTATTGAAGAAGCAATTGAAGGAGAAGAATAATGAAAAGAGCAAGCCAAATTATTAATGATATCCAAAATAATAAAGCAGATAGTTTATTTTTAGATATCTATCAAGATGAGTCAATGATTGAATTTCAAAAGAAAAGATATGTAGATGCAATTGAACAATACATTAATCTATATAAAGATGAAGAAGTAGAAATCTTCAGCGTACCTGGAAGAAGTGAAGTATGTGGAAATCATACAGATCATCAACATGGTCAAGTTTTAGCAACAGCAATCAATTTAGACATTATTACAGTAGTATCAAAGGATGAAGAAAAAGTATTATTAAAAGATAAATACACTTCTAATCCAGTGTATATCAATGATTTAGATATGAAGGAAGAAGAAAAAGACACATCTGAAGGATTGATCAGAGGTATCTTATATAGATTTAAAGAATTAGGGTATAAAATTGGCGGATTTAAAGGATTCAGTACAAGTAATGTTTTAGCAGGTTCTGGTTTATCATCGTCAGCAGCATATGAAGGAATGATTGGTGTTATTCTTTCTGGATTATATAATGATATGAAAGTCAATTCAGTTGAAATTGCTAAAATCGGTCAATATGCTGAAAATGTATATTTTGGTAAGCCATGCGGTTTAATGGATCAATGTGCTTGTGCAGTTGGGGGTTTAATCCATATTGATTTTAAAGATAATTCTAATCCAGTTGTAGAAAAAATTGATAATGATTTTTCTCAGTATGGATATAGCTTATGTATTGTAGATGTTCATGCATCACATGCTGATTTAACACCTGATTATGCAGCTATTCCATCTGAAATGAAAGTAGTTGCAGCTTATTTTGGTAAAAAATTCTTAAGAGAGGTTTCAGAAGAAGGATTCATTAAAGAAATTTCTAATATCAGACATAGCATTGGTGATAGAGCAGTAGCAAGAGCCTTACATTATTTTGAAGAAGATAAAAGAGTTGAAAAAATTACAAAAGCATTAAAAGATAATGATTTTGAAACATTCAAAGCATGTATTAAATCTTCTGGAGACAGCTCCTTCAAATATTTACAAAACATTTATTCTAATAATGATATTAATAATCAAGCTGTCACAATTGCGTTAGGATTAAGTGAATTATTTTTAGAAGGTCATGGAGTATCAAGAGTTCATGGGGGTGGATTTGCTGGTACAATTCAAGCATTTGTTGAAAATAATTATGTTCAAGAATATAAAAAGAAAATTGAAGAAGCGTTTGGAAAACATTCATGTCATGTGTTAAAAATTAGAAAATATGGAGCAATGAAAGTAGAGGTAGGAGAATAATGAAAGTATTAGTAACAGGTGGTACAGGTTATATTGGAAGTCATATTTGTGTTGAATTAATTCAAGCTGGTCATGAAGTTATAGTGATCGATGATTTTTCAAATTCCAAACCAGAAGTATTAGGCTATATTAAAGATATTACTGGAAAAGAAGTAAAATTTTATGAATTCAATATTTTAGATGAAAGCAAAACTGAACAAGTATTTAAAGAAAATAAGATTGATTCTGTTATTCACTGTGCAGCTTTTAAAGCAGTAGGGGAATCAGTAAAAAAACCAATTGAGTATTATACAAATAATTTAACAACAACTTTAATTGTTGCTAAAATGATGAAAAAATACGGTGTCAATAATATTGTATTCTCATCAAGTGCAACAGTATATGGTGATCCTGAAATTGTCCCACTTACAGAAGATTGTAAGTTAGGTGAAACAACTAATCCTTATGGAGCAACAAAGGCAATGATGGAAAGAATTTTAACAGATGTACAACATGCTTGTATTAGTATGTCAGTAACATTACTTAGATATTTTAATCCAATTGGAGCACATGAATCTGGATTACTTGGAGAAGATCCAAAAGGAATTCCTAATAATTTAATGCCATATGTTATGAAAGTTGCAACAGGAGAATTACCATGCTTAGGTGTATTTGGTGATGATTATGATACACCTGATGGAACAGGCGTAAGAGATTATATTCATGTTGTAGATTTAGCTAAGGGGCATGTACTTGCTATTGAAAAATATTCAGAACCAGGAGTTCATATTTGTAATTTAGGTACTGGAGTTGGATACAGCGTATTGGATATAGTCAAGGCATTTGAAAGAGTAAATGGTGTAAAAATCAATTATGAAATCAAGGATAGACGTCCAGGAGATATTGCTACATGTTATGCTGATCCTTCAAGAGCAAAGAAAGAACTTGGTTGGGTTGCTACTAGAGGTATTGATGAAATGTGTAGAGATACATGGAATTTTGCAAAAAAACATATGAAATAAAAAATAGATTGTAATTAGTCAAACTATTGTGGCTAATTACAATTTTTTTTATAAAGATATGTGATTTGGTATGAATGAAATTGTGAAGACGCTTAGTAATTTCACATTTAATTATGTAAATATAAAATCATTTAATCTTTTATTTGTTGACTTTAATAGTATAATTTTGTTCTGATACTTCAAGACTGTCTAAATCGATATATTTATAGCCTTTGAGTATTTTTATGTAGTTTCCTTTTGAATTCTTTGAAATGTTACCTTTTTTGTCACATTTTTTATAGGCAAGTGCAATATTTTTTTGATTAATTGTTTTAAACAATAGATAACCATCTGCATCTTTATGAGATTGAAATTTTATAGGCGATTCTATCTTTGTATAAGTATTTTCAAAAGAAAGTGCGTTTTCTCCAAGTTCTCCAAAATTAAAAATAGAAAAAAAGGAGATAAAAGTTGTAACGACAATAATGGTGAACATACAAAAAAATGGACTATCAGGAGATACAAATATCTCTTTTAGTTTTTCTTTATCAGCCTGTTTTATAATTTTTACAGTATCAATACAGCCTATGCTTCCAAAGGGAAAGAAAGATAATACAAAGATATAAACATTTGTTATGATAGCAAAGTATTTGTCATTAAATAAAAGCATTATACAAATTCCATAAAGAATATATAGAACTAAAGTAAGACATAATCCATATTTTTTATCAATATTTTTGGCTATCCAGTTATTTTTAAAATATAGAGAAGCAAACAACAATAGAACAAAAAATAATAGCAACATACTTATAAACATACAAAAGTTATATTTTATTTTTGTAATAAGTTTTATTAGGATGAAATATAAAACATAAAAATAAACTTGAAGACAACATGAAACCTTAAAATAATAAAGTCTTTTATTTTGCGTCATCTTTTCTTTTACTTGATTTTTTATAATAGAAATAAAAAACAATGATAAAAATGTAGGAATGATCAACTCTGAAATAAGAGAAATCAGAGGCAAAGAGACTATTATGCTGGTTAATTTTAGTGCTTTAGAATAGCCACTATAAATTTGCCATAACATAAATGATAAAAATGTAATTGTAAAAATAACCAATAACTTAGTAGAATATTTTTTTTGGGAAAATTTCTCCAAAAGATAAGTATTTAAATAACTAATTGCAGTACTTAATAATTCCATAAATAATAAATTCCTTTCCTTTTTTATAATTATATTTGTAATTAATAATATACTCATAAATAATTTAAATTTACAATAAAGAACAAAAAAGAAAAAAATTAATAAATATTTTTCTTGAATACCTTGCTCTATAATTAATTTGATAATAATGATATAATTTCATTAACTATCTAAGAAGATAGATGGAGAGTTATTATGAAGTATGTACTTATAGGAAATGGAATAAATATACAATTTGGTGGAACTACATATTCAAACTACTTTATTTTGGAAAGAATAAAGTCAAAAGCTAAAATAGGAGGATATGCTAAATTATTTGATAATTCAATTACTGGAGAAGATATATTATAAATATTTTTAATGGATTCGTAAATATTGCTAATGGAATAAAAACTGGAAAATACGATAAATTAACAGATGATATTGAATTAAAGGATGCTTTTAATGACTTTAAGAAAAGATATAAAAATAAAATAAAATATTCATATAATATTATGTCAGAGGATTGGTTTTTACTTGTTGAAGCTTTCTTTTTATAAAATGATGGTTTATCTGATAACAAAGAACTATCAATTCAAGGATTTAAAATCATGATACTTGATAGTATTTATAATGAAGGAAAATTACAAGAAATATATAAAAGTATGTCAAAAAAAGTAAAAGATTACTTTGCTGACTATGATGAAATATTTACTTTGAATTATGATAATAATATAGAGCATTTAATGGGAAAAAACGTTTTTCATTTACATGGGGACTTTAGTATTCTTGCTGATAGTGAAAATCCAAATACTGTAAATGGGTATATACGAAATAAAGAAGGAAAAACTGTAGTAATACCTGGATATGAACACTGTTATTGTAATGCTTTATTAAATTACAGTGGTAAATTGAAATTAAAAAAAGCGGAAGCAAATCATCAGCTTATAGTAGAATATGATAAGAATTATAAAGATGAGTACTTACAAAATGATAATTATATAAACTGGTTAAATAGTTTAAAAGTAAGTGATGAAAACAGCTACAGAATAATTATGACTAAAATAAAACATCCTGAACTTAAAGCAGCATCAGAATATTATTTTGAAAATTTTAAAGATATCAAGGATGAATTACATATAAATGGTTTATCACCTAATAATGATGATCATATATTTAATTTAATAAGAAATAATAAAAATATTAAACGTGTAATTTATTATTACTATTCTCAACATGAAAAAGAATATATTGATAAGAATTTTCCACAAGATATTTTTATATCAAAATCTGTTGAAAGTTTATGGGAAAGTCTAGGTTATAAAAAAGAAATTTTAATTATTTCTTTCCAAAGGAAATTGATGATTTTGTTGACATTGTTAATGAATTTTCTAAAAGAAAAATGACTAAAGAGGAAATAATATATGAAATAAATTCGATTTCTTTAAGTAAAATGAAAATGCTATATACACAGGTTAAGAGCATACTAGATACAAAAGAGCTTCATGGCTCATCAAATAATCAAGAAAAATTTGAAAAAAAACATGAATATGTGAATTATATTGCATTACAAGAAGGAATAAATCCGTCATCGATATATATAATTTATTTTATGTATTCAAGTATTTCAAAAAAGTAATATCAAGAATATTATTGTTTATATGTTCGATAGAACTATTTAATACCATAATTTTTATTATACTGTTTTATTCTTATAACTATATTATGAATATTAGGTTATAAAGTAAAAAAACAGTCCGCATTAATCAGTATTGTAATTGACACAAAAAAATGGAAGTGCTATCATAATAGTGTAATAAATGGATTGTAATAGTATGTATATGACTACACAAAACCTGCTTACGGATGCTTTTTATTCTGTAATCAGGTTTTTATTATTTAAGGAGCTAACTATATAAAATTCAAGTGATTTTATGAAAAAGTTTGAAAATATTTA
>ERZ773162.2476-NODE-2476-length-11610-cov-3.307659_pt1 | contig 11610 bp, 7 predicted proteins | sample MGYA00511113_ERZ773162 | MGnify/ENA primary metagenome ERZ773162 (study PRJEB29015, sample SAMEA2737807) | human gut metagenome | biome: human gut; feature: human-associated habitat; material: faeces | place: China | collected 2012 ... | reverse complement strand
GATCGTCTGTTTCTCGATCCGGTAATAAAAATTCATCCACAGCGCAAAGAAATACGCAAACAGGACGATCACGCCGACCGCGCACCAGACCTTCCCCGGAATCCCTGCAAAGCTCCTGTCAATCAATTCTACTCCAAAAACCATGGAAGCAAAAGACTTAAGAAGAAATTTAATAAAAAATTTCGGATCCTGTCGGAAAGCTGTAAAGAGCGGCACATTTACCGCCCCCGAATACTCGTAAACCGCCTGGGAGTTGCTCCAGAGGTAAATGAGAAACGGAATGACTGCCACTGCGATCAGGGCGATCACGCGGGCGGTTCCGATTCCGGCAAGATCATCTGAAATTACACCGATCACTCCAGCGTTTTCCCTGCCTTTGCCCGATACGTTTTTCCTATCCGTACTGCTTAAATTCTGTCTGTCGGCCTTTGCCTGATATTTTCCAGATAAACTCTTTGCAATTACAATATCGCGCACGTAAATAAACAGGTACGCCATCACGATCGTCACCGTGTAGATCGCGCAGTACGGTCCCGCCGCCCCTATGGTGATCACAACCGGCAGTACAAAGAGAAGTACGAGCTCCGATTTCTTCGCGTTTCGGAATCCCTTTTCGTACACCTGATCCAGCAGGGCATAATTCCAGAAAAACAATCCGAATGCCAGGAAATGCGCCCATCCGGTTCCGTTGTACAGCATCTCCCACTTATTGAGGCTGAACATAACGATCATCATCGCCGCGTACCAGACCGGGCAGAGTTCCTTTTTCCTGCTGTACCAGCCGATGACCAGGGCGGAGAGTCCAAATCCGAGGATGCCCATGATCCGGTCCACAGTGACGCTGTATCCAAAGATCATGACATTCAGTCCGCGCTCTAAGAAGTTCACCGGAATTCTTGTGAGCAGATCCGCCACAAAAAACTTATCCGGGTTCCACACGTCCGGCAGATAGGAATTGATGAGCCGGATATAATCGGAATACACCATGTCAATGGCGGAGCGCCTGATATATGCCAGATAAAAAATCATCCCCAGAACTGGAAGTCCGATATAGACATAGCTTTTCTTATTCTTCATGATCTCCTCCGCCTGCTGCGGTTCTTCCTACGTTATTTCCTGCATGTTCCGCTGCCGGTCTTCTTTTCGGTCTGCGGCGGCGTCTCGCTGTCGGATCTGCTGCGCCTTCATTCTGTGTCTGCCTTGCTGCAATATTCCCCTGCGTCCGCTTTTCCGCTTCTCCACTCTTCCGCTTCAATTGCGGTGCTGTGTTCTTCTTTGACTTTTCTGACTTCACTGTCTCTTTCTTATCAGTTCCCGCTGTCCATCCGCCGGTTGGCTGACTGAGTGTCACGATCCTCATGGAAGTCTGGGGCTGTACCTGGCGCGGTTGGCGATCTGTCTCTTTCCCATGACACACAGTGCGTTTTTCTGTCGGCTTTACCGTTTTTTCTGTCGGCTCTGCTATTTTTTCTGTCGGCTTTGCTGCCTTACTCTGCGGTGCAGTCTCGCGAACCATTCCTGCTGCCTCAGCCTGCTCTCTGGCTGCTTTCGCGCGCTTTCTTCTCTGACGCCTCTTCGCGGAAGAACTCAGCTTCTCCGGCTGGGCATTCTCTGCGGTCTTCTCTACAATCTTTACTTCCCTGCTCTGCTGGGCTTTATTGACCGCTGTTTTTACTTCTCTCTTCTGCTGAGTTCTCTCCGACGTCTCATTCTTTCCAGCTGCCTTCCCATTGCTGCCGTTCTGCGGCTTTCTCAATGTCTGCTTATTCTCAGTGCTTTTCTGTTCCGCCGTTTTCTTTCCCTCGGTCTTCTGAACCACTCTCTGATTGCCGCTTACCTTTGCGTCCTGCCTCGCGTTCCCGCCACTGGTCTGCTTTCCGCCTTCACGCTTCCGGGCATGTCCCTGTCCGCTGTTCTTCGCCTGGCTTTTTCCTGCCTGACTCTGTCCTCCACTCTTTGACTGCCCCTGTCCGCGTCCTTTCATCTGTGCCACGGACGTCTTCTTCACGCTCGCCCCATGGCACCCCGTCTGGCTCTTTTTAACCGCCGGTCCTCTCTGTTTCCGCCGGTTTGCGTGGTGGTCAGCGACGATCCGCAGAACATCTTCCATATAATTGTACTGATTCCAGGCATCTTCCTTAGAAACATAGTTCTCATGAACCGCCTTGTTTCCGATCACGCGGATCTCGTTCAATTCCCACTTTCCGACCCGGTCCAGATACCCATTCTCGTCGAGCCACCATCCAAACTGCTGGAATGTCATGACTCTCTGACGCTTTCTCCCGTTCATCCGGTAAGTTTCGCGCTGTCCTCTTCCATCCGGACCGCTCTTGGCGTTCGCCATCGCCTGGGCAGAATTGTCGAGATCGGAAGAGCATCCCATTAAATTCCGCCACCAGCTTCAGAAACAGTTCCAGATTCTGGCGGCCCTTTACCATAGCCGCATTATACTCCCCGCGCCGCAGCCATTGCTTTTCCTTCTTGAGTTCCCGCTTTACGGGAGCAAGATGGGCAGTCATGTCCCTCTTCCTCAGGAAATACCCGAGTACAAGGAACAGGACCACAGCAACGGCAAAGCCCGCGCACATTGGAGCCCACTGCTGTCCATTCATTCTTCTGATTCTCCTTTTTTACTGTCGCAGCCTTCTCCGGCTGCCCTTTTGCAGAAAATTTCATTCCTGCGTTTTCCCGGCGGTCCGCAAAAATTTCTGCGGACCTGCCTCTTTTACTGGTCTACCACCTTCACGACCATCGCCAGATTTTCCTCCCCGCGGTGTTCCTTCGCCCCTTTCACATAGAAGTTGCAGGAAAATTCCACGGTAAATCTCTGATACGGCGCAGCCGGGATCTCGTAGTACATCGTGTTGTCCGTAAATACAAGATCAGCCATCTGCCGTCCGTTCACCTTGATCTTACAGGTCTCACCGCCTGTAAGCCTGCCCGGGTAGTAGCACTTTAAGGTCAGCTTGCTGCTCTCCCCGTTTGTCAGAACGATCTTCGCGTGCTCATCGATCCATCCGTCCGAATAGCTGCCGAAGGGCGTGTCGAACCTCTGCCTCTTCACGATCTCCGTCACATCGTTGTATGCGTTGTGCTCCGGATCCTCACACAGGATCACCATGTCATCCGTGATCTCTTTGAGATCCATGTCACTGTCGATAAACTGGAGCTTCGGAATATTTATTTTATCTTTTGCATATACTTTCAGGAATGTTTCAGCATTAAAATCACTGATCTCAAAATCCTTCCCGATGATGTAGATCTCCTTGTCGAAGATATCGTCCCCGTATGTTCCGTATGTCTTCTCCGCCAGGGAATTATACTGGCTCTGGGGCGCCCACAGATACAGGTTGTCCCAGTTGTCCCGGTAATATGTCTCCACCGGGAAGATCAGGCAGCCGTACAGCAGCACCAGGATCCCCGCCTTCCCCATCACCCGTGACAGGTAGGCAAAGAACAGAAGCGCCGCCGCGTAAGCCACATAGACCCAGCGCATCTCCACACGGATCGTCACGCTGGAGCTGCCGATGCAGAGTGTGATAAACACAAGGAACAGCACCGCGTTCTTTAAATGGCAGACGATCTCATCCCGCGCCCGGATCATACCGATCACAGCCGCCAGAACGCCGACACCCAGAATTGCCTCCGCCGCCAGAATAAGATTTTTGATTCTATCCGGGCTGTCCGCAAACGGTTCGATACAGAGGTGGAGCGGTCCGGAGTTTCTCCCAAACACGAGTCCCACCTGGTTCAGTGCCTGTCCAATGGCGTCCGTGAACTTAAAAGTATCTGCCACGGCAGTTCCGCCGGTTCCCGCCGGTGAAAGCGTTCCGATAGTGTAAAGGCGGATCATCTGGATCGCGCCGAACACGAAAAGCGTGATCACGAAAAGCAGGAACTTCGGGAGATGGAAACCAACCTTCTCCTCAGCCGCTGCTGTGCGGGCCGCCGCCTCTTTTTTATTCTGCGCCCCGCGGCTCTGTCCTCTTCTTCGGCTTCGTCTCGGCTCCGCGGCGCGGTTCGGTTCACTATTTCTCCCTGTCTCCGCTGTCACAGTCTCCGGCGCCAGTCCCTTTCCAAATCCGAGGGCTACTGCCAGAAGCAACAATGGAAGAAGCGCCATATACCGTTCGTGAATGAAGCAGACTACAAAATACAAGAGGTTTGCCATGAGAAAGGCCCCCGTTTTTTTCTCATTCACATACCGGTACAGAAACCACAGTATCCCCAGCGCTGCCCAGAGCGCCAGGCTCTCCATCAGACCGTAAAACTGACCGATCTGATAATATGCCATTCTGGATGACAGGTAGAGAATCCCCACAGCGAAGCTTATGATCCTTCGCCCGTCGCTGAATGACACCGCCATCCTGTAAATGCTGTATGCGATTCCCGCGTTCAGGATGATGTTGAATGGAACCATCCATTCCACATATCCCCCGATGAAGAAAAGCTCCAGCCAGGACGCCAGATAAAACAGAAAGCGGAAGCGGCTGCTGCCCATTGGGAATACATACTCCGTAAATGACTGGTTCCTGTAGCAGGACCAGAGATACAGGTCATCCATGTAAAGTCCCTTTAATTCCACTCCCCGGTTGATCCAAAATCCAAATCCCAGAAAGATCGCAAAGATGAGGAGCTCCGGGCTCCACCTCCTCCACACTTTCAGGATCTTCTCCTGTAAATTCATGTCTTATCCCCTTACTGCTGTTCTCCGGGCCAGTATTTTTCAGTAAACTCCGCTAAAAGCGCCTCACTCTCCTCCTCGGTGAGGTTCTTCGGATCAGACGAGAATACCGCAAGCCCGTTTCCGTTTTCATACAGGAGATCCATAAGATACCCCTGTTTTAAGAGACCTGTCACGTTCCGGAATCCATCCGTTCCAGGCTTTAAGTATCCGCTTCCGAGATAGATGTAATCTACTCCCGCGAATGTAAAGAAGTCCGCCAGCGCCTCCGGGCTGGATGAGAGATTAAAGTTTCCGCCGCTTCCCTCAATGTCCGTGTAACTCTGGGTGCTGCACGGGAACCTCAGCATTTCCGGCTGCTCACCGAATACGACGACGCGGTTTCTCGGGTTCTCCGCCAGGATATCCCATATCTTCTCATTTCCGTAGAAAGCAAGCAGTTCATGGGACTCTTCCATATGATCATAATATCCCTTGTGGATGAACTTCACCAGTGTCAGTCCCAGGGTTCCGCCCCAGTTGCTGACCGCCGTGATGGTCACATTAAAGAGAATAAACGGTACCAGCATCCTGCATATGGATCCGCGCAGGAAACCGCTCTTTAATTTTCCTACCACAATCACCGCCATGATCGCTGATAGCACATAGAGAAGCAGGAAATAGTTGCCGTCCACCTGCCATAACAGGTAAAGAGCCATGAGACTCATGAGTCCGTTCGTCACAAATACCAAGGCCAGGCAGATCAATGTATTTTTCTCTTTCTGCCTCGATCTTCTCACATCCGCCAGCACCGGCAGACAGACGAGAAGAAGAAAGAGCAGAAGCAGCGGTGTGCTCCAGGCAATCCGCACATGGGCCATGTCCTCGCCCACAGGGGCCATGAGGACACCATAAATTCTCTTTAAAATGTGCTTTAGTCCCTCGATTGAGATCATGGATCCGCCGTTCGACGGCAGACTTTCAAACCGGTACGGGTACCTCACGGTAAATCCGAGGGCCGCCCAGATCGAGTTAAACACGGATGTCAGCGGAAGTCCCGTATGCAGCCATGTCCGGTACCAGATGAGAAGCCACATCGGGATCATATAAATACAGGAAGGAAGAAAACTTCCCTTCAGTCGGAATTTCAGCTGTCTCGTGAGCAGGATATAAAGCCCCGCCGTTCCAGCGGCCACCGTTGAAAATACAAGTGCCGTTGGCTTTAACACAAGCGTCATCAGGTAGGCGTCCACCGCTAGCACGAGATACGCGCTCCTCTGTCTGCGGATATAGAGCAGAAGAAACAGCAGCAGTACAAGCTGCATAAACACCGTCATGGAATCCGTCTTTGCCGTGATGGACATGTTCATGATTCCCGGAATGCAGGAGAGAAGTGTCATGCATCTCACCGCATACCTTCTTCCGACAAACAGCTCCACGATCTGTCCCGCCGCGATCAGAGTGCCGACAGTCATCCAGATCTGGAAGCTCAGAAAAAATCCGTAGGACGGCAGCCCGGAGATCGGTAAAAGCAATGTCTCAAGGCCTTTCGACTAGGTGTACACCACATTGACCATTCCGAGATTTTCATAGATTCCGCCGCCGTTGTCCAGAACATACTCATTCCGCAGTCCGTAATGGAGGGAATCGTAGTCGGCACAGATATTCATTCGTCCCGCCTGCAAAAGGATCATGGCGAACATGAGCGCGATACAGATGGACATCTCCAGGGAGATCCTGGTTCTCTGCGGCACGCGTTTCCACGGCATTCCGCTATCTCCCGCCGCCCTCAATTCCATCATCCGGTACCCAGCCAGAAGTCCAGCGATGACCACTGTGAGAAACCGGAAGCTTGTGATCCCACATCCGAAAAACAGGGATCCCAGGCAGAACAGGCATATCATAAATCCACTTCCAAGAAGGAAGTCCGCCAGCCCTGTGATCACATGGTACTCCCTCCATCTGTGCTCACGGTCCATCCCTCTGCGGATCCGTGCGCCGAGCATCAAAAGCACCAGCACATACGTGCCTGACAGGATCATCGCCGTGAATGCCTGATGGATCCAGAGAAATCCGGCTGTGATGAGAAGTACCGCACCTGTCCGGATCCGGTTCGATTCAATTTTCCAGATCGTGAACAGATATAAAAAGAACAGCACCGCGATCTCCGTCAGAAGGTCGATGGTCTCCGTTCTTCTGAGCCTGATCCCGTCTACGCCTGTCACATAAACCTGTCCGATGGCAACTAACAGTGCGGGTACCGCCGCCAATGCCAGAATAATTAACGAGGCACATTCCCGTCTCTTCATAATTTTCCCCCGGTTGCGGTTCTTCTCCGGCATGATTCCTGCTGTCTGCCCATTCGCACATCCGGATATCGTCCGCAGGCATTCATAGGATTTTTCAACATCATGCAGACATGTATTATCATATCGGTACTATTCCGCATAAAATCTGTCTTCCAGCATCAGGCAGAGCGCATGGTAGATCGGCAGGTGGAGTTCCTGGATCTTATAGGTCTCCTGCTCCGGCACGATAATAGCGACATCTGCGAGCTTTGCGAGCTTTCCGCCTGTCTTTCCCGTAAGACCGACAACTTTAAGTCCCTTTGCCTTTGCGGTCACAGCGGCATACATCACATTCTCAGAGTTTCCGGAGGTGCTGATTCCGAGGAACACATCCCCTGCTTTTCCGTAGCCGTTTAACTGCTGTGCGTAAGAGAGCATTCCATCCACGTCGTTTGCGAATGCTGAGGAGAGAGCCGCATGGTTTGTGAGGGCGATGGCCGGGAGCCCGCCCTGAAGCTTTTTCGCCAGTTCTTCCCCTCTCTCCGGGTCTGTCTGCTTTAACGCCTCGGCGAGTTCCGCAGATACCGGGCGACGCTTTACAAAACCTTTCATCAGCTCTCCGACGATATGGTCAGAGTCTGCGGCACTTCCGCCGTTTCCGGCGATCAGAAGCTTTCCTCCGTCCTCATAGCATGTCTCCAAGATCTTGTATGCATCCTCGATCTGCCCCTTTACGGATTCCAGAACCGGGTATCTCTTTACTAATTCTTCAATCATTTCTTTCTCCTTTTTGTCCCGCCCGATCATTGATACGCATAATGGGCAGGCAATGCCATTTTCATGCTATCCATTTTAACACATAAGCGCCTGTCTTTCCACCGCCAAATTACTTACAATCGCCCCAAAATGAAAAGAATGTGCCTTAGCACATTCTCGCGCCTCGCGCGGCCGCTTGCGACAACCTACATTTTCGCGCGAGTGCGCATCATCGACACGTTAGTGCCTTTTATGTAATAGGGAATTCCTTGGAATTTCCTATTGCACAAAAAAAGAGCTGTCCGACTTTCTCGTCATCAGACAGCTCTTTTATGAAATATCCCGAAGTTTCACTATATAACCTCTCTTTCTTTTATATTTTGTTTTAAATGTGCTATGGACCTCTTCCTTTCATATGAATCTCCTCCTTTGATTACATGTATCTATGTAAACTCTTTTAGAGATTGTATGATGATGGATTCCATCGATACCGATTTTTATCTTTTTATTTAATTGGATAAATTCGGTTTTTAAAACCATGATCATGTTTTTTAGTAACTAACTATCCCATTGGACCGTCCTCCTTGTTCCTTATTTCGTCCTAGAAACTATGGTAACCGTTTGTTGGGGTTATCTCTGTTTCTTTTGATGGTTTTATTCTACTAGATAATTTTCATTTTGTCAAGCATTATTTCTAATTATTTTCCATATTTTTCTTTATTTATCTGATTATATTTTTGTAATTGTTGTGTATTTCTGTTTTATTTGTTCTGTTTCTAACTATTATTGCGCTTTACGATCGCGTTTTCTTGTATTTTTTGTTTTATAGGACGCAATTTCCTGTAAAATGAAGAAAGTCCCATGAACAAATCATGTGTCTTGACACATCCGGGCTTCTCGCGCGGCCGCTTGCGGCATGTTTCTTCTTCGCATGAGTACGCATCCCGCAAAGCGTTTTGTCATAGGACGAAGCTTCCTATGACAAAAAAGAACCACCCCAAAAGAATATGCCGATACCGAACTACCTCTTCTGGAAATGGTTCTATTTTCTTCTATCTTCCCTAGTGGAACTGGAACACGATTCCAGTCACAGCCGCTACCACGATGTAGAGGATCGGGTGCTTTTTCCATTTGACTAAGCCGTACCAGATCGCAAGTGCCAGTACGATCGCCTTCCAGTTGATGATGGAAAACAGCTTGGAAAGCACCAGGCTGCCATCCTCGCCGACATGGAGGAACGCTATCTTTGCCACGCCGATACCGGCTGCCGCAATCAGGGCGGTGGATGCCGCGCGAAGTCCATAGAGGGCATTCTGTACGATCGCGGATGTTTTAAACCTATCGAGAATCTTCGAGATGATTATGATGATAATCACGGACGGAAGCACCAGCGAAAGCGGTGCCGCCAGGCCGCCGAGAATCCCCTTGATATGGAAGCCGACGTAGGTCGCCATGTTGACGCCCATTGGTCCCGGCGTGGACTCGGAGACAGCAATCATGTTGGAAATATCACTAAAGGTATACCATCCTGTCTCCTTGGAAATATTGTAAAGGAATGGCAGAGTCGCCAGTCCACCGCCAATCGCAAACAGTCCGCAGCAGAAGAAGCGGAAGCATAATTCAAGTATCAGCATCATTTCTTCTCCCCCTTTCCGCCCTTCAGTACAATCCCGATCGCACCCGCCACGACAACAAGAAGCGCCGGGGAAACCGATGTAAACAGTGACAGTACAAACACAACCGCCGCAATCGCGATCGCACCTTTATCAACCAGCGATTTCTTCGCCAGCTTGACAACCGCACTGCCGATCAGCACACAGACGCAGGCGCGGATGCCTGCAAAGGCACTGCTCACAAAGCTAAGTTCAATAAAGTTCGAGATAAATGCCGCGATAATCATAATGATGATAAGCGACGGCGCAATGACTCCCAGCGTCGCCGCAATTGCCCCCGGAATCCCCCGATTTTTATAACCGACAAACGTCGCCGTGTTGACCGCGATGATACCCGGTGTACACTGACCAATCGCGTAGTAATCCATCAATTCTTCATCCGTCGCCCAATGGCGTCCATTGACTACCTCTTTCTGCAGCATCGGCAGCATCGCATATCCGCCGCCGAAGGTAAATCCTCCGATTCTGGCAAACGTCAGAAACATATCCAGCAGTTCTTTCATTTCTGCCCACTCCCTTCCGTATTATCCCTACACTTTTATTTCTCTGGAATTTCCAGTATATATCTGCTTATGTATCATACCAGAATTCAAGGAGCCTGAAAAATACCATTCGGATATAGAATATATATCAAAAAAATATAGTTAGCCTGTTATTCTATCGGATTTTGTTATATAATATATCTGCCGTATACACAGTTTTACAACGAATCCGAACAGGAAGGAGCATTTATGGAACTTCGCCAGTTATCCTACTTCACCACCATCGTCAACGAGGGAAATATTTCCCAGGCAGCCAAAAAACTGAATATCTCACAACCACCGCTCAGCCACCAGATGAAGCTTCTGGAGGCAGAACTGGGTGTGACGCTGTTTGAGCGCGGTTCCCGCCGCATCCGACTGACACCTGCTGGAAAGACGTTCTACGACCGGGCGCTTGCGATCCTCGATCTGAGCCAGGCTGCCCGCACGGAGCTGACTGCACAGAAACAGGAGATTCAGGGCGTTGTGCGCCTTGGCATCATCTCCTCCGCCGTCGAATTTGTGACCCGGCATTATCTTGCCCCATTCCGGCGATCCTATCCCAAAGCCCTGTTTGAACTCCATGAGTCCAATTCCTACCACCTGCTCGATCTGCTTCACTCCAACCAGATCGACCTCGCCGTGATCCGGACGCCATTTGCCAAAGCCGGGCTGGAGATGCAGACACTACCGCCGGAGGCATTTCTGGCGATCGGGCGCGAAATGATCTGGAGCCATTACCAGGAATGCCCGAATGCCCTTCTGACCGATATTCCTCCATCCGACACTGGTTCTGTGATTCAAAGTTCCCACCCTATGCCTGCATCCGACGCTTCCGAACCACAAAAAAGCCATACGCCCACATCTCTTCCCCTCTCCGCCCTCACCCGCGCGCCGCTCATTCTTTACCGCCGCTGGCAGCCGCTGATTCTGGGATATTTTGAGGAACAGGCACTGGAACCGAACATCGTCTGCATTGCCGACGATGCCAGAACCGCCCTTTTATGGGCGTCCGAAGGGCTGGGCATCGCGCTCGCGCCTGAATCTGCCCTCTGTTTAAATTCCGATCCCGCCCTGATCCGCCGGATCATCACCCAGCCGCAGATCCACTCAAGTATCTGTCTGGTCAAACGGAAGGAACGAAGTTTATCGCTGGTGGGGAATGCGTTTTTCCAAAGTTTCCATGCCACCGCTATTTCATAAATATGAATTTTATCCTATAAATTCAATTGACTTTACACTTTTTTCATTGGCATATTTACACAAAATCCGATATAATAAAATCAGGATACTTATTTACCATGAATTTCAGGAAGGGGGCAGAAGACGGTGCGCTTCTGCATGGACATATATGAGCGAAAATTTAACCAAACGAAAACAGCAGGCGCTGGAAACGCGGAAACGCATCCTGACCTGTGCGCTTGATCTCTTTGAAACAAAGGGATTTGAGGATGTCACCATCCAGGATATTGCGGATGCGGCTCAGACCTCGGTCGGCTCCATCTACCGCTATTTTAAAAATAAAGAAGAGATGGCGGCGCAGAATGCGGAACCGTTGGACGATCTCTACGTCAACTTCTATGAGCAGCTGAGTACCCATGCAAAATACAGGGATCTGTCCGCCATGGACAAGCTTGCCCGCTTTTATTTCTTCGTCCAGAAAGCCGTTTCCAGCTACAGCAACCTGCGGAGCCTCTATATCTACAACC
>ERZ773162.2451-NODE-2451-length-11709-cov-3.544191_pt1 | contig 11709 bp, 9 predicted proteins | sample MGYA00511113_ERZ773162 | MGnify/ENA primary metagenome ERZ773162 (study PRJEB29015, sample SAMEA2737807) | human gut metagenome | biome: human gut; feature: human-associated habitat; material: faeces | place: China | collected 2012 ... | reverse complement strand
AACACGAATCGGTACTGTTCCATCTGGATGTTGAACAGCCCCGCCGTGACGAACGACAGCCCTTGCGACAACGCGAAGCCCAAGGCCAGGCTCACGCCCAGCGAAACGAGGCCCACCGCCACCGTCTCCAGAAGCACGATGACCGACACGCTGGACGGGTTCATGCCCAGCATGAGGTAGGTGCCGAACTCCTGCTTGCGTCGGCGGATGAGGAACCCGTTCGCGTACAGCACGAGAAAGCCCAGCACGCAGGCGATGACCACGCTGAACATCCCCAACATCTGACCGGTCATCTCGAACACGCTGGCCGTGGCGGTATCCTCGAGGTCGAACAGGATGGACTGGCCGGTCACCGAGTTGAACGCGTAGAACACCGCCACGCCGAACACGAGCGTGACGAAGTAGATAGCGTAGTCGCGTACCGAGCGCCGAACGTTGCGGAAAGCGAGTTTAGCCAGCATCGCGCACGTCACCGCCCAGGAACGTCACCACTTCCATGATGCGGTTGAAGAAGTCGCCGCGGCTCGTGGGGCCGCGGCGGATCTCGTTGAACACCGCGCCGTCCTTGATGAACAGGATACGGCTGGCGAACGAGGCCGCGAACGAGTCGTGCGTGACCATGAGGATGGTGGATCCCCGCTCGTTGAGGTGCGCAAGCGATTCGAGCAGCTGGCGCGCCGATTTCGAATCGAGCGCGCCGGTGGGCTCGTCGGCCAGCACAAGATGCGGGCGGGTCACCGTGGCGCGCGCCGCGGCGGCGCAGCTCGGCTATGTCTATGTCGATACGGGCGCGATGTACCGCACCATCGGTCTCGCGGTCTGCCGCAGGGGCATTTCCGGCGAGGATACCGAGGGCATCAGGTCGGTCCTGCCGGACATCCGCGTCGGCATCACCTATGAAAACGGCGCGCAGCATGTGCTGCTGAACGGCGAGGACGTTTCAAGCGAGATCCGCACGCCGGAGATCGCCTATTATGCCTCCCGCGTGTCTGCCGTGCCCGAGGTGCGCGAATTCCTGCTGAACACCCAGCGTGACATGGCGAAAAACGGAAATATCCTGATGGACGGCCGCGACATCGGCACGGTCATCCTGCCCGACGCGCCGGTCAAGATCTTTCTCACCGCATCGGCTGAGTCGCGCGCAGAGCGCCGCTATAAGGAGCTTGCCGAGAAGGGACAGCAGGTCACGATGGAGAGCGTGCTGCACGACATCAACGAGCGCGACCGTCAGGACATGAACCGCGCCATCGCGCCGCTGCGGCCGGAGGACGCCGTGCTGCTCGACACGAGCGCGCTCACCCTCGAGGAGAGCATCGCGTCCGTTCTGCGCATCATTCGTGAAAAAACGGAGGAGAACAAATGAAATTCAAGTATCACCGCTGGTTTCAGTGGCTTGTCGTGCCGTTCGTAGCCCTTGCGTTCCATATTTACTTCGGCTACCGCATCATCGGCCGCGAGAACATCCCCGAGGGCGGCTGCGTCGTCTGCCCGAACCATATCCAGCTGTCCGACCCCCCGTTCGCAGCGGTCGCGCTCAGTCACAGGACGCCGCTGCGCCTGATGGCGAAAAAGGAGCTGTTCCAGGGCAATAAGCTGTTCGCATGGCTGATCGCGGCGCTCGGCGCGTTCCCGGTCGACCGTGAGGGCGCGGACATCACCGCCATCAAGACCGCGCTTTCGAGCGTGAAGGCCGGCCAGAAGCTCATCATCTTCCCGCAGGGCACGCGCGGCGCGGCCGAGGGCGAGACCAAGAAGGGAGCCGCCATGCTCGCGGTCAAGAGCCGTGCGCCCATCCTGCCCATGTACATCACCGAGGGTAAGGGCTTCCGGTGCCGGGCGACCGTCGTCATCGGCAAGCCATTCACGCCCGACCCGAAAACGAAGGAGTACGGTGCGCTCGCAGATGACATTCTCCGCCGCATCTACGCGCTGAAGGAGAAGGTATGAGCGTTACGGTAGCGAAAACCGCCGGCTTCTGCTTCGGCGTGCGCCGCGCGGTCGATCTGGCCGAGCAGCAGACAAGGCAGGGCGGCGAGATCTACGCCTACGGCGAGATCATCCATAATATGCACGAGATCGCGCGTCTGGAAAAGATGGGCGTGCACACGGCACAGACGATCAGCGGGATCCCGGACGGCGAGCGGGTGCTCATTCGCGCGCACGGCGTGGCGCGGTCGGTCTATGACGCATTCCGGCAGAAAAACTGCGAGATCTATGACGCAACCTGTCCGTTCGTGCAGAAAATACACAGGATCGTCGACCGCGAGAGCAGGGACGGACGCCTCGTCCTCATCCTCGGCAAGGAGGGTCACCCCGAGGTAGAGGGCATACGCGGCTGGTGCAGCGAGAGCGTGGTCATAGACGGAGAACAGGCAGCGCAGACGTTTGCGGACGCACTGGAGCCCGCGTCGCGGCCGGTCTCCCTTGTTGCCCAGACCACGGTAAACCGGGCGGTCTGGAATATTTCTGTGTCTATCCTAAAAAAAAGGTGTACAAACCTCAAAATTTTTGATACAATATGTAAAGCGACGGATGAGCGTCAGTCGGAGGCTCGTCTGCTTGCCGGTGCGTCCGATCAAATGATCGTGATCGGCGACAGAAAAAGTTCTAACACGAAACGGCTCTATGAGATCAGCCGTTCGCTGTGCCGCAACGTGCTTTATATCGAGGATGCCGCGGAGCTTACTACGCAGGAGCTTCTCCGGACCGGAAATATTGGCATCACAGCAGGAGCTTCTACACCGGCATGGATAATTAAGGAGGTCAGTAACATGATGAGCGATGAAATCAAGATTGAAAACGGCGAGGACTTTGCAGCAATGCTGGAAGAGTCCTTCAAGACTTTAAATAATGGAGAAAAGGTAACCGGCACCGTTGTAGGTATTTCCAATAACGACGTACAGGTAGATCTGGGCGTTAAGCACACTGCGTATATCCCGCTGAGCGAGCTGTCCGACGACCCGAACTACGATGTTGCAGCTAACATCCACGTTGGCGACGAGATCGAGGCTGTTGTTGTCCGCGTAAACGACGGCGAGGGCACTGTTACCCTGTCCAAGAAGCGCGTAGACCAGCTCAAGGGCTGGGAGACCGTAGAGAAGGCATACGAGGAGCACACCGTTGTTGAGGGCACCATCGTAGAGGAGAACCGCGGCGGTGTCGTTGCAACTGCATACGGCGTTCGCGTATTCATCCCGGCTTCTCAGACCGGCGTTCCGAAGGATCAGCCGATGAGCCCGCTGGTAAAGACCAAGCAGTCCTTCTATATCACCGAGATCAACCGTCAGCGCAAGCGCGTTGTTGGTTCTATCCGTCAGATCCAGCAGGAGGCTCGCAAGGCTGCTGCTGAGCAGATCTGGAACACCATCGAGATCGGCAACGAGTACGACGGCACCGTTAAGTCCCTGACTTCCTACGGCGCATTCGTAGACATCGGCGGCGTAGACGGCATGGTTCACATCTCCGAGCTGTCCTGGGGCCGCATCAAGCACCCGTCCGAGGTCGTTTCCGTTGGCGACAAGGTCAAGGTATTCGTAATCGGTCTGGACAAGGAGAACAAGAAGATCTCCCTCGGCTACAAGCGCGAGGAGGACAATCCGTGGAACGTATTCAAGTCCAAGTACGACATCGGCTCTGTTGCTGAGGTTAAGATCCTCAAGTTCATGCCGTTCGGCGCATTCGCTGAGATCGTACCGGGCGTTGACGGCCTGATCCACATTTCTCAGATCGCTGATCACCGCATTGCAAAGCCGGAGGACGAGCTGGAGGTTGGCCAGGTTGTCGAGGCTAAGATCATCGACATCAACGACGAGAAGAAGAAGGTATCTCTGTCCATCCGTGCTCTGCTCGAGGACGAAGAGGACTAATCCCTCTCCGGTTTCATAACAAGCGCAAAGAAGCACCTGTTTCAGGTGCTTCTTTTTTGCTTTGGACAGCGTTTTGCAAGGTAGAAGTGAAATTTATTGATTTACCCATACCGTAGGGCAGGCTGACCACAGCCCGCCCTGCATGAAACGTAAACCACCATTCACTCCTATCTCCTCCCTCGACTGCATATACTGTCTGGGGTGGTATTATGCGGCGCAGACGGAAAAACGGCAGGAGACTGGCACTTGTCATGCTGATACTGATAGTAGCGGTTGGTCTTGGCTTGCTGACCATACGCTTTCAGCGCATTTTCATGGAGTACGCCGTCAACGTCTGCGAGGACAGCGCCATCAAGGAGATCAACACGCTGATGGAGGACGAGGTTTTCTCCCATCCGGACGAATTTGCCGACCTTGTGGTGCTTGAGCGCGACAGCGACAACCGCATCACGGCCTTGCGTACGGATATTATCGCAGTCGGAAAGGTGAAGGCGCGTATCGTCAACGGTCTGTTTGACCGACTGGATTATCTGGAGGAAACGCAGACCGAGGTGCCGCTCGGCACGGTATTCGCGCCCAATTTGTTTACCGGAATGGGCCCGAGGGTGAAGGTCGGTCTTGCGGGACTTGCGCAGATGGAGGCGCGGTTCGTCAGCGCGTTTACCTCGGCGGGCATCAACCAGACGCGCCACCGGATTCTCATTGAGGTACACGCCGGCTTCCGCATTCTCACGCCGTTCGGCGGGGAAGACCGGGAAATCGTCTCGACGTACCCGGTCACGGACACGGTTATTGTCGGCACGGTGCCCGAACGGTACACCTATATCGGCGGCTCCGGCTCTGATCTGCTCGGCGAAATCCGCGACTATGACAGCGAAAAATAGGTATAATAACTGGAAAAGAAGCTTTTATCGCGCGATAGCGCGCATTAAATAGGACTGCTTGCAGTCCATAAAAAACGGGAGCATGTATCACGCTTTTTTATACTGCTGGAGGGAGAAAGTTTCTGAATAGGAACTTTCGGACGACTTTGGAACGGCCTACGGTCCGTTCCACTTGTCGGCAAAACTGTAGTTTTGCGACAATTTCCTAAAAATAATACTTCAAAAATATCAGATTATTTGGTATACTTGATCTGTGTGAGTATTTGCTCACACCAAAGGAGTTTTATTATGGACGTGCGTGAGCAGATTACCGCTCTGCGGGAGCAGCTGCGGTATCACAACGAAAAATACTATAACGAGGACGCGCCCGAGATCACCGACTATGAGTACGACATGCTGCAGCGTCAGCTTCGCGCGCTCGAGGCCGAGCATCCGGAGATGGCAGACGCGAACTCTCCGACCCAGCGGGTCGGCGGCACGGCGAGCAGCCGGTTTGCCAAGGTGACGCACGCCTACCCACTCGAAAGCCTGCAGGATGTTTTCTCGTTTGACGAACTCGGCGAGTTCTATTCCCGTGTGGAGAATGCCGTCGGACAGACGGAGTACGTTGTCGAGTACAAGATCGACGGCCTTTCGGTCGCGCTCGAATATGTGGACGGCGTGTTCGTCCGCGGTGCGACACGCGGTGACGGTCAGGTGGGCGAGGACGTAACCAAGAACCTCAAAACCATCAAGGACATCCCGAAAAAGCTGGAGAACGCGCCGCCGCATTTGATCGTGCGTGGTGAGGTCTACATGAAAAAGTCCGTGTTCGACGCACTCAACGCCGAGCTGGAGCTGCATGACAAGCCGCTGTTTGCCAATCCGCGCAACGCGGCAGCGGGCTCGCTCCGGCAGAAGGATAGCAAGATCACGCGCGAGCGCAGGCTGTCCATCTTCTGTTTCAACATTCAGAACAGCGACGAGCTGCCGATGGAAAGCCATGTGCAGGCGCTTGATTACCTCAAGAGCCTCGGCTTCCCGACAAGCCCGCGCTATCCGGTCTACACCGACCCGAAGGACGTACAGCACGAGATCGAGAATATGGGCGAGACGCGCGGCGAGCTGGATTTCGACATCGACGGCGCAGTCGTCAAGGTCAATTCCTTCGCGCAGCGTGAAACGCTCGGCTCGACCGCGAAATTCCCGCGATGGGCGGCGGCGTACAAGTATCCGCCCGAGGTCAAGCAGACGCTCCTGAAGGACATCGTCATCACGGTGGGACGCACCGGCGTACTCACGCCGAACGCCGTGCTCGAGCCGGTTCGGCTCGCCGGTACGTCGGTCTCTCGCGCGACGCTGCATAACCGCGATTTTATCCGTCAGCTCGATGCGCGCGTGGGCGACATCGTTTCCGTGCGCAAGGCGGGCGAGATCATTCCCGAGATCATCGGCGTGGAAAAGGATCGGCGTCCGCTGGATTCCGTGCCGTATGAGTTCCCGAAGTTCTGCCCGGTCTGCGGCGCACCGGTCTACGATGACGAGGACGAAGCCGCCATCCGCTGCACGAGCGCTTCCTGTCCGGCGCAGCTGCTGCGCAACCTCATGCACTTCGCGTCGCGCGACGCGATGGACATCGACGGCTGCGGCGAGGGCAACCTCCAGAAGCTGATCGACGCAGGACTCGTAAAGTCCGCCGCCGACCTCTATGACCTGACGGTGGAGCAGCTGCTTCCCCTCGGCAAGAAGGTGGATACCTGGGCGAACAACCTCGTCCGCTCGATCGAAGCGAGCAAAACGCGCGATCTGTCGCGGCTGCTGTTCGCGTTCGGCATCCGCCACGTCGGCCAGAAGGCCGGCCGCATCCTCAGCGACCACTTCGGCTCGCTCGATGCGCTGCTGACCGCGCCGGTCGAGGAGATGACCGAGATCCGCGACATCGGCCAGACCACGGCCGAGAGCATCGCCGCATGGCGCGCCCTGCCGCAGTCGCACACGCTCATCGAAAAGCTGCGTGCGCACGGGGTCAACTTCATCGGCGAAAAGACCGCGAAGAGCGACCTGCTCGCCGGAAAGACCATCGTCGCGACCGGCAGTCTGACGCTGTACACGCGCAAGGAGATCAACGACCTCATCGAGTCGCTCGGCGGCAAGGCCGCAGGCTCGGTCTCGAAAAAGACGAGCTACGTTGTCGCAGGCGAGAACGCCGGCAGCAAGCTGCAAAAGGCGGCGGAGCTGGGGATTCCGGTGCTGACCGAGGAGGAATTCCGGCAGATGATTACCGAAAACGAGCAGCCGTAGGCTGTTCGGTAAGCGATAAACGCATCCAAAAGATTTTACAGATAAACAGGAGGAAACAGACATGGCAATTTCCAGAAAAGAAATTGAGCACATCGCGTCTCTGGCACGTCTGGACTCGACGGGCGGCATCTTTGACCGTCTGGCGGACGACATGCAGGGCATCGTCGCAATGGTAGACAAGCTCGCAGAGCTTGATCTCGGCGACATCACCGATGTCATCAACACCGAGCGCAAGAATGCGTTCCACGAGGACGAGGTCATTCAGGAATACACGCCGGACAAGCTGATCGAGCCGAACGCACCGGACTTCCAGTGCGGCGGCGTAGCAGTACCGCGTGTTGTCGAGTAAGGAGGGGACAGAAACATGGCACTTTATGAAAAGACTGCGTCCGAGCTGTCCGAACTGCTCGGCAAGAAGGAGATCTCCGCAGTAGAACTGGCAAAGGACGTTTTTGCCCGCACGAAGGCGGTAGAGGACAAGGTTCAGGGCTACGTTACCGTAGCCGAGGAAGCAGCGCTCGCACAGGCAGAAGCCGTCGATAAGAAGCGCGCTTCCGGTGAGGAGCTTTCCGCTCTGGCCGGTATCCCGATCGCGATCAAGGACAACATCTGCACCAAGGGTACGCTGACCACCTGCGCGTCCAAGATGCTTTATAACTTCAAGCCGCCGTACAACGCGACCGTCATCGAGAAGCTGACCGCTGCTGACGCTGTCATCACCGGCAAGGCAAACATGGACGAGTTCGCAATGGGTTCTTCCTGCGAGAACTCCGCTGCACACCCGACCCACAACCCGCATAACCTCGACCGCGTACCGGGCGGCTCGTCCGGCGGCTCCGCTGCTGTTGTTGCAGCAGGCGAGGCTCCGCTGGCGCTCGGCTCGGATACCGGCGGCTCCATCCGTCAGCCGGCGTCCTTCTGCGGCGTTGTCGGCCTCAAGCCGACCTACGGCGCGGTTTCCCGTTACGGCCTTATCGCGTTCGCATCCTCCCTCGACCAGATCGGTCCGTTCGGCCGTTCCATCGAGGACGCTGCGATGCTGCTCGATGCCGTTACCGGTCACGATCCGCTGCATGACTCCACTTCTGTCAAGACCCCGTTCGAGGGTTCTCTGCGCGCAAACCTGAACGCAGACGTTAAGGGCCTCAAGATCGGTCTGCCGAAGGAGTATTTCGGCGAGGGCATCTCTGACGCGGTCCGCAAGAACGTCATGGCGGCTGCTGAGGCGTACAAGGCGCTCGGCGCGGAGGTATTCGAGATCTCGCTGCCGCTGGTCGAGTACGCGCTGCCGATCTACTACATTCTGTCCTCTGCCGAGGCTTCTTCCAACCTCGCCCGCTTCGACGGCGTAAAGTATGGCTACCGCACCCCGAACGCGGGCGACGACATTACCGAGCTGTACACCAAGAGCCGTTCCGAGGGCTTCGGCGCAGAGGTACAGCGCCGCATCATGCTCGGCACCTATGTGCTGTCCTCCGGCTACTACGACGCCTACTACAAGAAGGCGCGCGCTGCTCAGCGCAAGATCCGCGAGGAGTTCGCGAACGCATTCGAGAAGTGCGACGTCATCCTGACGCCGGTCGCGCCGACCACCGCCTACGAGATCGGCTCCAAGACCACCAATCCGCTCGAGATGTACGCAGGCGATATCTGCACGGTTTCCGTCAACATCGCCGGTCTGCCGGGCCTGGTTCAGCCGTGCGGCTTTGACGAGAATCATATGCCGGTCGGCATGCAGCTCATCGGCCCGCGCTTCGGCGAGCAGACCCTGCTCAACGCAGGTCTGGCCTTCGAGCAGGCTTCCGGCCTCAAGAACATCATCGCGGCACTGTAAGGGAGGAAGACAAACATGAAATACGAAGCTGTCATCGGTCTGGAAGTGCACGCGGAGCTGTCCACCAAGAGCAAGATCTACTGCTCGTGCTCCACGGGCTTCGGCGCACCGATCAACACCCATACCTGCCCGGTCTGCACCGGTATGCCGGGCGCACTGCCGGTCCTCAACAAGCAGGTAGTACACTATGCCGCCAAGATGGGCAAGGCGACCGGCTGCACGGTCAACCAGCTCTGCAAGGCGGATCGCAAGAACTATTTTTACCCCGACCTGCCCAAGGCATATCAGATCTCTCAGTTTGATGTGCCGATCTGCGAGAACGGCGAGGTATTCTTCTATGTCGACGGCGTAAAGCACTCCTGCCGTCTCGAGCGCATCCACTTCGAGGAGGACGCGGGCAAGCTGCTGCATGATGAGATCGACGGCACCATCGTCGACTTCAACCGCTGCGGCGTACCGCTGATCGAGATGGTAACCCGTCCCGACCTGCATTCCTCTGCCGAGGCGAAGGAATTCCTTGAAATGATCAAGACCACCCTGTCCTACCTCGACATCTGCGACTGCAAGATGGAGGAAGGCTCCATCCGCTGCGACGTCAACGTCTCCATCCGTCCGGAGGGCACCACCGAGCTGGGCACCCGTGTCGAGATGAAGAACATCAACACCTTCTCCGGTGCGGTCCGTGCGATCGATTACGAGATTGCACGCCAGATCGAGGTTGTAGAGAACGGCGGCGAAATCCAGCAGGAGACCCGCCGCTGGGACGACGTGAAGCTGAAGAACACCGTCATGCGTACCAAGGAGGATGCGCAGGACTACCGTTACTTCCCGGACCCGGATCTGATCGCCGTCGAGATCTCTGACGAGTGGATGAAGCAGATCGAGAGCGAGGTTCCGGAGCTGCCGATCACCCGTTACGAGCGTTATCTGAACGAGTACGGCATGACCGCGATGGAAGCGCGTCTGATCTCGGACAGCTTCGAGAAGGCCGAGCTGCTCGACGCTGCGGCAAAGCAGGTCAAGCCCAAGGCTGCTGCAAACTGGATCCTGTCCGACATCTCCAAGTACCTGAACGACAAGGGCGTAAGCCTCCGCGAGACCAAGATGACCGCAGACAAGCTGGTTGCTCTGGTCAAGCTGATCGAGGCGGGCACCATCTCCGGCAACGCCGGCAAGAAGGTTCTGCCCTCCATGTTCGAGACCGACGAGACCGTAGAGGCGATCGTTGAGCGCATGGGCCTCAAGCAGGTTTCCGACGAGGGTGCGATCCTCGCCATCGTACAGGACGTTATCGCCAAGAACGAAAAGGCTGTTGCTGACTTCAAGGCAGGCAAGAATGTTACCGGCTTCCTCGTAGGCCAGTGCATGAAGGCTTCCAAGGGTCAGGGCAACCCGCAGATCATCAACAAGCTGATCGCATCCGAGCTGGCAAAGCTGTAATTCAGCTTAAAACCGAATAGATATAAAAGGATACAGAACGGTACTGTTCTGTATCCTTTTTTGTGCTTTTTGGGGGAGAAATTTGTCGGAGAGAGCGGTTGCATTGGGGGAAAATGTTGTAAATCGACAGATATAGGAGCTGTTATGTATAAATGGATATGCAGGTATCGACTGGATGAAAAATATAGAAAAGAGTGAAAATGGAATTTGGCAGGTGAAGGAATGCACATAACGGATTGGCTGGAAATGCTGGGTGAGCACTTTCCGCTGGTGGTGATCGGCTGTGCTGAGGCACTGCTGGCGGTTGTGCTCCTGCGTGCTGCGCTGCGGCAGGGATACGCTGCTGCAGGGCGAGCTTTCGCAGGCAAGTCTTCTGCACGAGAGCAGCGAAACCATGCTGAATGTACACACAGAACAGGAAAAGTCGGCCTATCTGCGCGGATTTACCGGCGGAAAATATGAAAACGGCACATGGAAGCCGCTGCCGGATGCCGCCTGCGGCGGAGAGAATATCGGCATGCTGGACTGGCTGCAGACACAGGGTCTTGACCCGTTCACGCAGTCGGCGGCATATTACCGGCTGACCGGCGATGCACCGGAGGCCAACACGGTCGAGGTATCGGTGCAGAACGCTTCGCGCGACGCGGTGTATGCGCCGGCTTCGATGGAAAAGGTAACGGACGGTGACGTGCACGAACGCAGAGACGCGCTGCTCAAGGGGCGCGGTCTGTTCGGTACCCGCAATTATACGGTGATCGAGGTTTCGGGTACGCGGCCGTCGGAGCTCATGGTCGCGGAGAGCTGGGTCAGCAGCCGCAGACCGAGGAGCAGACAGCCTATGCGGAAGCAGAGTCGGTCTATCGCAGCTTTGTGTATGATGCATATACCGCAGCGGACGAGAAACTGCTGCCTGTGCTCAACCGTCTGTTCTGGCAGGATTATGATGATGAAAATGACGGCGTTTACAGTGCGCTCAGCCGCATCCGCGAGGTGCTGAAAGCGCAGGTGCGCTACAGCGAGACTGCCGAAGCCGCACCGGATAATGCGGACCCAATTGCATATTTCCTGACAAACTCGCGGAAGGGCAATGCAGTGCTTTATGCCTCGGCGACCGTGCAGGCGCTGCGGGCGCACGGCATTCCCGCACGTTATGCGGGCGCAGAATGTCGATCGAGGAGCGTGTGCGGCAGTCGCAGAAGCTGATATTCAAGCTGATTTCCCTCTGGGAATTGACGCGGCGCTCGGCTGGGAGACATCGGCGACCGATAAGGCGCTTGCGGACACGCTGCCGTCGGTTAAGCCCGGAGAGTACGAGCGTGTGAACGGTCTGCTTGAGAAAACCATATACGGCGGCATCGTGCTTGAGCCGTTCGAGGAGCGTGCGCTCGATCTGTTCGTGCAGCGG
>ERZ773162.2435-NODE-2435-length-11794-cov-18.272510_pt1 | contig 11794 bp, 9 predicted proteins | sample MGYA00511113_ERZ773162 | MGnify/ENA primary metagenome ERZ773162 (study PRJEB29015, sample SAMEA2737807) | human gut metagenome | biome: human gut; feature: human-associated habitat; material: faeces | place: China | collected 2012 ... | reverse complement strand
ACGCCGCCGCCCGCCATCGAGCAGAGTTTTACACCTAATTGGGGATAAAACAGCTGATGGCAGGAGGCGGTGTCGTTCTGATCGGCACCCAGCTGGTACCGTTACTGTCCGGATTGTTCAGCTGAGAGAAGCAGGAGGGAGATGACTCATGGATCGGATATTTGAAGCGATTGAAGAATGGATGAGGAATCTTCTGACAGGCATGGTAAGTTCCAACCTGATAACAATGTATACCGATGTCAATGAAAAGACCGGTCAGATTGCTGCTCAGGTTGGGCAGACACCGCAGGGCTGGAATGGCAGCATTTACAGCATGATACAGAATCTTTCCGAGTCGGTCATTGTACCGATTGCCGGTATGATTATCACATTTGTACTTTGTTATGAGCTGATCTCCATGTTGACGGAAAAGAACAACATGCACGACATCGACACCTGGATGTTCTTTAAATACTTTTTCAAGATGTGGGTGGCAGTCTGGATCGTCAGCCATACCTTTACGATCACGATGGCGGTATTTGATGTCGGGCAGTCCGTAGTCAGCCGGGCAGCTGGGGTTATCAGTTCTGATACAGCGATCAATATAGATACGATGATCTCCACGATGGAGACGGCGATGGAATCTATGGAGATCGGTGAACTTGTCATACTGGCACTGGAAACGATGCTTGTAAGCCTGTGTATGAAGATTATCTCAGTCTTTATTACAGTGATTTTGTATGGACGTATGATTGAGATTTATCTCTATTCGTCCGTTGGAGCGATCCCGTTCGCAACCATGTCCAACCGGGAATGGGGGCAGATCGGGAACAACTATCTTCGTGGATTGTTTGCACTGGCATTCCAGGGATTTTTTATGATGGTCTGCGTGGGAATCTATGCGGTCCTGGTCGCAAACATCCAGATGTCAGATAACATACATTCTGCATTGTTCGGCGTGATGGCATACACGGTGATCCTGTGTTTCAGTCTGATGAAAACAGGAAACTTCGCCCGCAGTATCTTTAACGCCCATTAAGAAAGGAGGAACTGGCAATGGCATTTGTATCTGTGCCTAAAGACTTAACCAAGGTCAAGAATAAGATCATTTTCAATCTGACGAAACGGCAGCTGATCTGCTTTGGGATTGCGGCGGCGGTAGGGCTTCCGTTTTATTTCTTAAGCAGGGGAATTATTGGTTCCAGTAACGCAGCGACCGGGATGTGCCTTCTGATGCTTCCGGCATTTTTGTTTGCCATGTATGAGAAGGATGGACTCCCGTTAGAAAAGGTCTTAAAAAATATGATCACCGTAAAATTTATCCGTCCTCCGGTACGCAAGTACCAGATGGAAAATATGTACGAGAAAAAGTATACCGTGGTCAAAAAGAAGAAAGGGGGAACGAAGGGTGTTAAAAAGAAAAAACGATAGACAGCCGCCACAGAGCTTAGACGAATTATATCCGGATGATTACTGGCTGGATGAGGAGGATGGAGAAGAAGAACTTCCAGACCCCGCAATGAAAAGAAAACCAGTAAGCGGCAGACTGCATGATGAGCCTATGGTGACAGGGTATGAAGCACTGGAACGGCAAAGAGGTGTCCGCAGACCGAACCGGAAACTGACACGCAGGGAAAAGAAAGCCCTCAAAAGGGCACAGAAATATGAAGAAAAACTGCATAAGGAACATGAAAAAGCGGATAAGAAAAATGCAAAAAGGGAAGCAAAGCTGGCAGCCAGAGCAGAAAAGCAGGCAGTGCGTGACGCAAAGAAAAACGCAAAAAAGAAAAAGAGCAGATCTGTCGCAGCACCGTCGGGGCAGCGTCCGGCAGGAAAAGTGGTTTCCGGAACGAAAGGCAGTGGGACAGGAAAGAAAACACCGGATAGTGCCAGAGATAAGAGGATCACTGCACAGCAGTCGATTCCATACCATGAGATGGGAAGGGACGGTATCTGCCGGGTGCAGGACAAGTTTTATTCCAAGACGATCCGTTTTTATGACATCAACTATCAGCTGGCACAGAATGAAGATAAGAACGCCATCTTTGAAAACTGGTGTGATTTCCTGAATTACTTTGACAGCACAATTCATTTTCAGCTGTCTTTTATCAACCAGCACAGCAACATGGCAGAGTATGAGAAGATCATCCATATCAATCCGCAGGAGGATGAATTTGATGACCTACGTATGGAGTTTGCCCAGATGCTCAATAACCAGCTGGCAAAAGGAAATAACGGGCTGATGCGTACCAAATATATCACATTTGGGATTGAAGCGGAGAATATCCGGGAAGCACGGCCAAAACTGGAACGTATCGAGTCGGATATTCTGAATAACTTTAAGATCCTTGGGGTATCTGCCTATCCGCTGAACGGAGAGGAACGGTTACAGATCATGTATGAAACCTTTAACCAGGACAGCAAAGTTCCGTTCCATTTCTCTTATGACGATGTACTTCGGACAGGGCTTAGTACCAAGGATTATGTCGCACCGACCAGTTTTGTATTTAAGAATGGAAAAGATTTTGAGATGGGCGGCACGATGGGAGCTGTTTCCTATTTACAGATCCTTGCACCGGAACTTACCGACAAGATGCTGGCAGAGTTTTTGGAGATGGACAGCAACCTGATGGTGAATTTCCATATCCAGTCCATCGACCAGATGAAGGCAATCAAGCTGGTAAAAAGCAAGGTGACGGATATTAACCGTATGAAGATCGAGGAACAGAAAAAAGCAGTCCGGGCAGGCTATGACATGGACATTATCCCTTCGGACTTAAATACATACGGTGGGGAAGCAAAAAGGCTTCTGGAAGATCTACAGTCCAGAAATGAGCGAATGTTCCTTGTAACAGCATTGTTCTTAAATACTGCACCGACCAAACAGGAACTGGAAAATGTGGTGTTCCAGACTGCCGGTATCGCACAGAAATATAACTGTGCATTGAAACGGCTGGATTACCAGCAGGAGCCGGGACTGATGAGCTGCCTGCCGCTTGCGCTGAATTTTGTACCGATCAAACGGGCACTGACAACGACATCCACGGCAATTTTTGTCCCGTTTACCACACAGGAATTATTTATGGCTGGGGAATCTATTTATTATGGATTAAATGCCCTGTCCAATAACCTTATCATGGCAGACAGGAAGAAACTGAAGAACCCGAACGGACTGATTCTTGGTACACCGGGTTCCGGTAAGTCGTTTGCGGCAAAACGAGAGATTGCAAATGCATTTATCGTGACGAAAGATGACATTATCGTCTGTGACCCGGAGGGGGAGTATTATCCGTTAGTCCGGGCATTTCATGGACAGGTGATCCGTATTTCCCCGACCAGCCACGATTATATCAATCCGATGGATATTAACCTGGATTACGCTGACGATGATGACCCGCTTTCCTTAAAATCGGACTTCATCCTGTCTCTTTGTGAGCTGGTAGTAGGCGGAAAGAACGGACTGGAGCCGGTTGAAAAGACCGTCATTGACCGATGCGTAAGGCTGGTCTATCAGGATTTCCTTTCTGACCCGGTACCGGAAAAAATGCCGATTTTAGAGGATTTATATAATCTTCTCCGTAATCAGAAAGAGCAGGAAGCACAGCGTTTGGCAACGGCACTGGAGATTTACGTCAATGGTTCCTTAAAAGTGTTTAACCATAGAACCAACGTGGAACTGAGTAACCGTATCGTATGTTTTGACATTAAGGATCTGGGAAAACAGCTGAAAAAACTGGGTATGCTGATCGTGCAGGACCAGGTGTGGAACAGGGTAACGGTCAACCGTTCTGCGAATAAGAGTACCAGATATTACATTGATGAGTTCCATCTGCTCTTAAAAGAGGAGCAGACGGCAGCATACAGTGTGGAGATCTGGAAGCGTTTCCGTAAATGGGGTGGTATCCCTACGGGTATCACACAGAACGTAAAAGACCTGTTAGCCAGCCGGGAGATTGAGAACATCTTTGAAAACTCGGACTTTATCCTGATGCTCAACCAGGCATCTGGTGACAGACAGATCCTTGCAAAACAGCTCAACATTTCCCCTCACCAGCTTTCTTATGTAACGAACAGCGGGGAAGGTGAGGGACTGGTCTTTTATGGCAGCACCATTATCCCGTTCAAGGATAAGTTTGATAATTCCCTGATGCTGTATGCCCTGATGACTTCTAAGCCGGATGAGGTGGAAAAGCGTAAGAAACTTGGTATCGGAGAACGGGACGATTAAAGAAATAAACGAAACAAAATAAAACAGAGTAGAGGATGAGCCGGAGGAATACTTCCGGCAATTTTTCTGCCTGGAAATCATGGAGGATTACAAGATGGAAGATTACAGAAACATGGAGAGATGCAGCGGCGAACCTTGCTGCATATTTGCAGAAAGAATCTGTGCAGACAATGAAAAGGAGATTTTGAAAATGGAAAAGGACACAAAGGAAAAAGTGACGGCTGATGAAATGATGGATGACCTTATCTATCTGGCGGAACTGATTGATTTCATGGGAATTACATCTTGTCTGGCTGTAAGGGGAACTTTAAGTGAGCGAATGACAGACAAGCTGACGGATTCCATTGCAGGGATGGCAGATGAAGTGTTGGAGAAATGGGAGGACTATCAGGATAAGACAGAATAACCGGGACAAAGCAGTAAAGGGGATGGTCAAAGTTGCAGGAGCATGAGTATAAGGCGAGAGATAAAACCGTCCAGAAGATGAGCCGGGATGGACTGCGGGAAGAAAACCTCCGGAACAAGGAAGAAAAAAGGATCACCGGGCGGGATACGGATACCGAGATTTCCCGCAGTGAGAAGAAAGAGGAACTGGATTTTAGTAAACGCAGACATGAACGGCTGAAAGAAGAACGGGAGATGGAACAGCCGGAGCAGAGTTCCAGAAAACCCAGATATAGTAGGGAACATGCAGATATATTGGATGATGAACAAGATATAGCAACTGATGCGGATGTAGAAGAGGGGCTTACAGACGATAGCAGCGAGAACCCCAAATCTGCCTTTCGCACAGAGAGTATCCGTGGACAGCCAAGAGGGGAACGGGCATATCTGGAGACAGTTGCAGACAGCCGGGATCTTCGGAAGAAAAAGATGGTCAGGGATTATGCTGCAAAGGAAAGAAGGAAGGAAAAGGAGACTTCCAGAGAAGAAAAAGCAGCCAAAAGAGAATCTGCCCGTTACCGGGAAACTTCCGAAGTGATGGAAGATTCCCTGGATAAGTTCCACGAGGAGATCAAAGGCAAGTCCAAAAGGGAACGGGTGCTGAAGGAACAGCGGAAAAAAGTTTCACGTCTGTCTTTTGGTGATGAGGGTGACGGCATGGTACATGGTGCCGGGATCGGTATCCGGAATCCGGCATCGGCAGTCAAAGATGCGGCAGTCACAGCAGCACACTGGAAAACGCACGAAGAAGAGGATGAAAATGCGGCAGTGGAAGGGGCACACCGGGCAGAGCTTGTCGGGGAAAGCCTTGCAAGGAAATCCATCTACATGCGGGAACGGCTGAAAGGGCGGAGGGAAGAATCCCGGAGATTAAAAGAAAGCGTCCTGGATGAAGCAGAAAGGAGCAGGCTGATATTTGAGACTGCCTATGGAAATGAAGCGAAGGACGCAGTGAAAAGAGAAGCAGAGAAGAAAAAGAAATCTGCCCTGCAGAAACTCTTTCAGAAGAAGCGTTACCAGAAGCAGTATCAGGCAGCCAGACAGAGTAAAAAAGTAAAGGATGCAGCGATCACTTCCGCACAGAAGTTTACGGAAAAAGCGAAAGATGCCGTCAAGATGGTGGCGGCACAGAACCGGGGGATTTTTGCCACGGTAGCTGTCTTTGCTCTGATCTTTGTGCTGATCGCAGCCAGTTTTACCAGCTGTACGGCATCTTTGCAGGGAGCTTCTTCAGCAATCATCTCTACCAGCTATTCCAGTACGGATGAAGATATTTATGCCGCTGAAAATGCGTACCGTGCCTTGGAAGAAGCACTGAATACACAGATTAATCAGATGGAATCCACCCATCCGGATTATGACGAATACCGGTACCAGATTGATGAGATCGGTCATAACCCATATCAGTTGATCTCTTATCTTACGGTAAAATACGGCGGCTTCACTTACGATGAAGTGGCAGATGAGATTAAGGAGATCTTCCGACAGCAGTATGGAATCACCACAGACTCTACCAGAGAAACAGTTACAGAAACCAAGACTGTCCGGGTAGGGGAGTCCTTGGGACTGGTTGTGACAAGTGGGTACTGTAACTGCCCGATCTGCTGTGGCCAGTGGAGTGGCGGACCGACAGCCAGTGGGGCAATGCCGACAGCAAACCATACGATTGCCGTGGATGCGGCGAATCCATTTGTGCCGATCGGGACCCATGTCGTCATGAACGGTGTGGAATATGTAGTAGAAGATACCGGAGCGTTCGCAAGATATGGGGTACAGTTCGATGTTTACTATGACAATCATGCGGCGGCATCCGCACATGGACACCAGACATGGGAAGCCTACATAGCAGACAGCAATGGAAACCAGGAAGTGCAGGTCACGACTACAAAAGAGGTGAACCGTCTGGATGTGACGATGACAAACCACAGCCTGGATGCTGTGTTAAGGAGCCGTATGACAGAGGAAGAACAGGAACGCTACGATGCGTATAACAAATATTATGGCAACCGTGATTATCTGTTTGATCTAAACAGCATACCCACCGGAAGCAGTGGATTTGGTTACGACATACCGGCAGATGCTTTATCTGATCCACAGTTTGCAAAAATGATACAGGAAGCAGAAAAATATCTGGGTGTTCCATATGTATGGGGCGGTTATTCCCCAAGTGGTTTTGACTGTTCCGGCTTTGTAAGCTGGGTTATCAATAATTGTGGAAATGGATGGAATGTCGGAAGATGTACTGCCGATGAGCTGAGGTCACACTGTTCGCAGGTATCACCATCGGAGGCAAAACCGGGAGATCTGATCTTCTTCCAGGGAACCTATGACACACCGGGAGCAAGCCATGTGGGAATCTATGTCGGCAATAACATGATGATCCACTGTGGCAAGCCTGTCCAGTATACCAGCATTGCAAGTGCTTACTGGCAGGAACATTTTATGGCGTTTGGTCGTCTGCATTAAAGGAGGTGACAGGGCAGATGAACATGAAATTAAAAAAACTTCTGAATGATATTCAGAAAACGGAGGATAAGATTGCTGAATTACAGGAACACCTGAAGCGGCAGAATACATTGAGACAGCAGATGGAAGATATAGAGATCGTTAAGTCGTTCCGTTCCATGAAGCTGGACAGCCGCAGCCTGCTTGTCCTGCTTGACGGGATTCAGAAAGGAACCGTTACGATCCAGATGGATGAGGACGGTGGTATCACGGTGGAGGATGCAAAAGCTCCGCAGAAAAAGGAAAACAACACAGAAGTTCACAGACCACCTGTTGGTCAGATGACAGAAAGAGAGGTTTTAGACGATGAGGAATAAAGTGGTAAAGAAACTGCTTATGATTGCCATGGCAGTCACCATGATCTCCGGGACATCCATTGCTACGGTTTATGCAAATGCAAACCCACCGGCAGAGGAGACAACGACACAGGTAGTAGAAGAAACGGCAACAGAATCAACAGAAGATACGGAGAAGAAAGAGGATACCGGAAGGGTCACCGGGGAAGGGGATAATTCTGCTTTTTCTACTCCGGGAAATGCCCAGCTGGTGGATGATAAGGAAAATGATGATACGAAACAGTTCCTTACCATCCAGACCAAGAAGGGAAATACATTTTACATGGTCATTGACCGTTCCAGCAATACAGAAAATGTATATATGATGTCCCTGGTCGATGAGAATGACCTGGCAGAATTTCTGGATGAGACAGAAAAGAGCAAAGAAACCGAAGAATCAACCGTAGTGATCCCGGAAACCACACCGGAAACTACCCCGGTAGCAGAGGAGGAAACCGAAGTGAAGAAAGAAGAAAAGAAAGAAGAAAAGACAGAAGAAAAGACAGGAATGAATGTAAAAGGACTTGGAGCAATCGTACTTGCAACGATTCTTGGAGTGGCAGGTATCGCCGTTTATAAAAAGCATGGACGTGGCAAAGAGGATGACTATGTAAGCGAACAGCTGGAGTTCTCTGACGGACCGTATGTAAATGAAGAAGAGGATGAGGAAGAAGAATAAACTTCCATCTCCAAAGAAGCAACCAAAATAAGGACAGGGGCAGCCAGAGCAGTTTGGCTGCCCTTTTTTCAGAAAGGACAAAAAAAGCGTATGTCAAAATTTTTAGTGATCGCAGAGAAACCAAGTGTGGCACAGAGTTATGCCAAAAATCTGTCAGCTTATAAAAAAGAGGACGGATATTTAGAAGGGGAGAGCTGTATTGTCTGCTGGTGCCTTGGGCATCTGGCAGAGTATGCACAGCCGGAGGAATATGACCCGAAATATGAGAAATGGCAGTTTGATGACCTTCCGATTCTCCCGCAGGTCTGGAAGTTGAAAGTTTCCAGAGATAAGAAGAAACAGTTTGATGTGTTAAAAAGCCTGATGAACCGGGCAGATGTGGACTATCTGGTAAATGGCTGTGATGCAGGAAGGGAAGGGGAACTGATCTTCCAGAGAGTGTATGACCTTGCCGGATGCAGGAAACCGGTGAAGCGTTTATGGATCAGTTCCATGGAAGATACGGCAATCCGGACAGGTTTTCAGACAATGAAAGGAGCAGAGGAATACCGGAATATCTGCATGGCTGCGGTATGCAGGGCACAGGCAGACTGGCTGATCGGATTGAACGGAACTAGGGCATATACGACCTGTTATTTTAAACGTCTGGTTGTGGGCAGGGTGCAGACGCCAACACTTGCCATGCTTGCGGAACGTCAGGATAAGATTGAGCATTTTCAGAAAGAAGCCTTTTATAAAGTAGCACTGACAGACGGAAGGCTTACGGTAGTTTCTGAAAATATTGCAAATGAGGAAGCAGCCGATCTCCTTGCTTCCTTATGTATGGATTCGGAAGCAGTGATTACACAGGTAAAGAGGGAACAAAAGAAAGCGTTTCCTCCCAAACTTTATGATCTGACCAGTCTGCAAAGGGAAGCAAACCGTTACTTTGGCTATACGGCAAAGAAAACACTGGATATGCTGCAGGAATTATATGAAGAAAAGCTGGTCACTTATCCAAGAACGGACAGCCAGTTCGTGACGGAGGATATGAGGGATACCGTAGAGAAACTGGTAGGGAAAATGCCAGTCTTACTTCCATTCTTGGATTATGGACAGCTGGGACATAACATCACCAGAGTGATTAACAATGCAAAAGTATCCGACCATCATGCGATTCTTCCAACAAAAGAAGCCGTAGAAAAAGGAATCTCTGATCTGACAGCGGACAAAAAGAACCTGATGATGCTGGTTTGCCAGCAGCTGGTGCAGGCAACAGGGGAAGAGTATCAGTATGAGCAGACGGATATTACGGTCAAATGTCAGGGACATGATTTTACCGCCAGAGGAAAAGTGCCGGTGCAGATGGGATTTAAAGCGGCGGGGAATGCCTTTAAGAACCAGTGCGTGAAAGCCAAGCCGGAAGAAGAAACGGAAAAAGAAACTTCCATTTCATATGGATATGAAGAAGGAATGACGCTTTCTCCGGTAAAGGCAGAAAAGACAGTGCATTTTACTTCCCCGCCAAAACCATTCAATGAAGATATATGCTGTGAAAGGGGGATAAGAAATCACCCATAGAAAGGAGCGTTCCCATGAAACCCAAGAAATTAGGCAACGGTAAAATCACCGCCCTTTATGAGAGATTGAGCCGTGACGATGACCTCACAGGTGATAGTAACAGCATTATCAATCAAAAGAAAATGCTGGAGGACTATGCGAAAGCCAACGGTTTTACGAATTGCGTCCACTTCACAGATGATGGTTGGTCTGGTGGAAGTTTTGACCGCCCAAGTTGGAAGCGCATGATTGAGGGCATTGGAAAAGGCGAAATCGCTGCTGTCCTTGTTAAAGATTTGAGCCGCGTCGGTAGAGATTATTTACAGGTGGGCTTTTACACCGAAGTGATGTTCAGAGAGAAAGGTGTGCGGTTTGTTGCCATTACCAACGGAGTAGATAGCGACAAACGGGAAAGCAGCGAGTTTGCACCCTTTTTGAACATTATGAACGAATGGTATATTCGTGATTGCAGCCGTAAGATAACCTCTGTTTTACGGGCAAGAGGTATGTCCGGCAAGCACACAAGCAACCACTGTATCTACGGTTACAAGAAAGACCCCAACGACAAAGACCATTGGATTATCGACGAGGAAGCTGCCGAAGTAGTACGCCGGATTTATCGCATGGCCATTGAGGGAAAAGGCCCGTATGAAATTGCCCGCATATTGGCAACGGAAAAGGTTGAGCGCCCCTCTTACTATCTTGCACAGCGCGGTATGGGAAACCATCAATCAAACTACAATGCCGCAGACCCCTACACATGGCGCGGCGGTACAGTTGCCGACATACTCTCCAAGCAGGAATATATGGGGCATACGGTAAACTTTCGGACTTATAAGGAGAGCTATAAAGATAAGCGCGTCAAAATGACCCCCAAAGAGGATTTAGTCATTTTTGAGAACACACAAGAAGCTATCATCGACAAGGAAACATGGGAACGCGTACAAACTCTACGGAAAACCATTCGCCGGACAGACAGCATAGGAAAGGCCAATCCACTAACCGGCTTGATGTTTTGCGCGGATTGCGGTGCAAAGATGTATAACCACAGGGGCAAGGCCGGAAACGCGCGTGACTGGGCGGGCAGACCCAACGGGAAAAAGCGTCCGGATCGTGACGAGTACAACTGTTCCCGTTATGATTTGGGCAACCAGCATTATGATAAATACTGCACGACGCACCTTATTCGTACTGCTGTTGTAAACGAGCTTTTGTTGGAAGCCATCAAGGGCGTTTGTGACTATGCGTTGAGCAATGAAGCTGAGTTTATGGCACAGGTCTGCTCCGCTTCCGAGGACAGGCAGGAAAAAGCTGCAAGATCCATTCGCCAGCGGAAGCAGCGCAACGAGAAGCGTACCGATGAACTGACCCGCCTAATCCGAAAGCTCTATGAGGACAATGTAAGTGGCCGACTTTCCGATACCCTTTTTGAACAAATGCTCAGAGATTTCGAGGCCGAGCTAAGCGATTTGACAGAAATCGTTTCCCAAGACCAACAGGAACTTGAACGCATAAGCAGGGAAACCATCAACGCCGAAAAGTTTCTTTCCCTTGTCAGAAAATATACAGACTTTTCCGAGTTGACCCCTGCCATGATAAATGAGTTTGTAGAAAAAATCCTCGTCCACCAAGCCCAGGGCAAAGGAGCAAGCAGAATACAGGAAATTGAAATTTTCTTTAATTTTGTTGGTAAGGTGGACATCCCTCACAAGGAAGTGGAACTGACCGAGGAAGAAAAGGCCGCGTTAGCGGAACAGGAACGCCGCCGAGCGAAAAAAGCAGAGTACAATCGACGCTATATGGAAAAGAAACGCAGGCAATGGAAAGAGCAGCAGGAGCAGGAGCAAGCCGAGCAACTGCCCCTTGCCGCCGAACAGAAAGGAGAACACATAGCATGAGCTAATCTATGTTTGACGGTCAAGAGCCGGAAAAAACAGAAATCCTGCGATAACAGCCGCCCCGACGATACACTCCCTGTCCGGGCGGTTTCTATTTGAAAATCCTCATTTTCCCCAAGTCAAGAGCCGGGAAAAACACCCGAAAAATGCCCCTATTGCGTAACAGGGGCGCAGAAAGGAGAGTTTA
>ERZ773162.2433-NODE-2433-length-11803-cov-25.878703_pt1 | contig 11803 bp, 8 predicted proteins | sample MGYA00511113_ERZ773162 | MGnify/ENA primary metagenome ERZ773162 (study PRJEB29015, sample SAMEA2737807) | human gut metagenome | biome: human gut; feature: human-associated habitat; material: faeces | place: China | collected 2012 ... | reverse complement strand
TTGCGACAGCTTGTTTACTTTATCACATCTCTTTTTCTTTGTCAAGCACTTTTTTCAAGTTTTTTTCAAAGTTTTTCGAACTCTTCCGGATTTCGGAACTGTTCTTCTGATCTGTGATTGTCGGCTTTGTTCAAGCGACTTGATTACTTTAACATATTCATTTTAAGTTGTCAAGCGCTTTTTCAAATTTCTTTTTTCTTTCAGAAATTATCTTAAGTTGTCTCGTTTCAAGAAACAATTATTTCCGACAGCTCAACTAATATAACACCGAAAGCAGTCCCTGTCAACAGTTAATTTTATAATTTGACAAACTTTTTATATTTTCACCCTAAGCTCCACTAAATTCCCAACAGCCATCCAGTCTATCTGACACCGGAATTCCAACCATCCTCCCCATCTATCCTTCCTATATCATGCAGCATCCATATACCATATATACACAACACCCCAGCTTTTCCTTCCCCTTCATACTATATATAGGAAACTTTTCTATTCCGCCAAACTAACAAACCACCATCCCGCTTCTCTTTCAGCCATCTCTGTCACAGCCAACAGCCAGCAAGCTCAAATCATTCTCTTCGGCGACATTTGCAGGGCTTTTAGAAAAACTTAGCCCCGGGAAATCTGCGTTATTCGCAGATCACTCACTGTCTGAGCCGCTTCGCGGCGAGTTTGAGTTATCTGTGAATGCTTTTAGCAGATTTCCCGGGGCTTAGCTTTTCTTAAGGCCCGAAACCGAGCTGAAGAGAATGATTTGAGCTTGCGTCCCTCTTAGCTGATCTTCCCGGGCTTAGTTTTTCTTAAGGCCCGAAACCGAGCTGAAGAGAATTGTTTGAGGCTGCGTCCCCCTTTAGCAGATTTTCCGAGGCTTAGCTTTTCTTAAGACCCGAAACCAAGCCAAAGAGAATTGTTTGAGCTTGCGTCCCTTTCATCTGGAATAAAACCCACTCTCAACCTCCACCGGAATCACCCTCTCCTCAATCCCCTCAATCTCAATAAACCTCTGTCTCCCCAACATCTCCACCATCTGCGCAAGCAGCTCCCTGCTCCCCTGCGCCTCCATCTCCACGCGGTCATCCCAGTTATTTCTCACCCAACCGGTAACCCCCAGAGAACTGGCAATATAACAGGCCCGATAGCGAAATCCAACTCCCTGCACTCTCCCCGAAAACCAATAATGCTTCCTTATCAGATTCTCTCTCATCTCCGAACCCTTCCCATCCTGAACATCATGCTTTTTCCAGACTCCCCGGCCTTTCTCATACTCCTCAGCAATCTCCTCACCTGTCTCAGAATCCTGCAGAAACGTTCTGTACTTCTTTCTCTTAAAATCAAATATACTCAACAGCAACCCTCTCTCACAGCTACTGTGCCGGCAACTTGATTTCCCGAACATTCTCATATCTTTCCTGCCAGCCTGTTTCAGGAATCACTCTGCCGCCACACTACAATCACACCCTGATCACAAATCCGTCTTTTCTCGCTTTCGCTTTCGGATATTCTCCGGAGCGATAACCAAGCACACAATGACCAATTCCAACATAAGACTCCGGCACACCCCACTCTGCCTTCAATGCCTGTCCTTCTTCAGAAGCAAACACCTCTCTTGCACGATGAATCCAGCAGGAATCAACCCCAAGGGCATGAGCAGCATTCATCAGATTTCCCATAACCAGACTTCCATTTTCCACACATGTAGGCATATTACTGTCTGCAAAGACCACAACAACTGTCGGTGCCCCATAGAACGGATCACTCTCAGTCCCCATCACATCCGCATTCATTTTAGAAAGCTTCGCAACAAGTTCCGGATTCTGTGTTACTACCATAAGTGTACCCTGTTGTCCCATTCCGCTTGGTGCGTATTCCCCTGCTTCAAGAATTTCATTCAACACTTCTTCCGGCACCAGATTTTCTTTATAACCACGTACACTTCTTCGCTCCAAAAGATTTTTTATTGTTTCATTCATGTCTCATATCCTCCTGTATTTATTTTCATCACTGTCAAAGCAACATTACTGTCCACCACGTTCTCAGCAACACAGTCAGGCAACAATATCTTCCTATATTATAGCACTACATCTACCAAAACTCACCTGTATTTCCCATAATTTTCAGGCAATTTTCCTTGCCCCTGCATCACAACTGGTCTATAATAAAGAACAGACTAACATGAGGTATAAACTATATGAACAAAAAAGAAATTTCTGAAATCAAGAAACAGTTCACTCCCGAGAACTGTTCTCTCACCCGCATCTGCGGATGTTACGTTGACGGAGAAAAGAATAAAAAAACCGAACTGAAAGAAGCATTTCTCTCTTTATCAGAAGAAGAAATGTTCAAATACTTTGAAATTTTCCGCAAATCCCTTTCCGGAACAATAGGAAAAAATCTGATGAACATGGAATTTCCTCTCGAGCAGGAAACTGAGGGCGGAACTCAACATTTTCTTATGAAACTGAGAGAAAGCAAACTGACCGATGATGCACTGGTAGAAAGTTTCTACGATAAGATCATTGAAAACTATGATTATCCCGAAAACTACTACATCATCCTGATCCATGGAGTATATGATATCCCCGGAAAGTCTTCCGACGGTGCAGAAATGTTTGATGCGTCTGATGAGATTTATGAGCACATCATGTGCTGTATCTGTCCTGTAAAACTCTCTAAGGCAGGTCTTTGCTACAATGCCGAAACCAACAGCATCCAGGACCGTATCCGCGACTGGATCGTGGAACTTCCGGATGTTGCTTTCCTTTTCCCGCAGTTTAACGACCGCAGCACTGACATCCATGGTGTCCTTTATTATAGTAAAAATGCAAACGAGCTTCGGAATATTTTTATCGATGAACTGCTTGGATGTACAGCACCTCTTTCTGCAGGAGGACAGCGTGATTCCTTTAACGCACTGGTTGAAGATACTCTGGGCGACGACTGCAGATATGACACTGTATTAAGCATTCACGAGAAATTAAACGACCTGATCGAATCACAGAAGGATGAGCCGGAACCTGTAGTTCTGACCAAATCTGAGGTAAAACGCCTCTTTGAAGAATGCGGCGTAGAAGATGAAAAACTACAGTCATTTGATGAACAATACGAGATCACAGCCGGGGAAAAATCCTCTCTGGTTGCTTCCAACATCACCAATACAAAAAGATTCGAGATCAAAACCCCGGATGTTGTAGTCCACGTAGATCCTGAACGTGCTGATCTTGTGGAAACACGCGTAATTGACGGACGCAAGTGCCTTGTGATCCCAATGGAAGGCGAAGTTGAACTGAACGGAATCCGCGTACATACAGAAAATGAAAATCCTTCTGATGACGAATTTTATGACAATATAGATACTGAGACAGAGGAGACATCTGATGGAGAATAATCGTAAACTCTTATTTTTTGACATTGACAAAACCCTGTTAACTCCTTACCCATGGACAGTTCCGGACAGTGCGAAACAGGCTTTAAAAGAAGCCCGCTATAATGGTCATCTCCTTTTCATCAATTCCGGACGTACCTATACAATGATTCCGGAAATCATTAAAGAAATGGGATTCGACGGCTATGTATGCGGATGCGGCAGCCAGATTTATATGAATGAAGAGCTTTTGTTTTCCAGTTCTATTCCAAATCCGCTTTGCCGTAAAACAACAGAATTACTGCGGGAATGCAGAATTCCTGCGTTTTTTGAACGCCCGGATAAGATTTTATATGACAGCAGTTCATGTGCTGTTCCTGAAACTGTTCAGAAGCTGAAAGCAGAAGTTATAGTAGAAGATCTGGCTCTCTACCCGCCCGAAACATACAATCATTTTACATTTGACAAGTTTCTGGCTTTTCCGTCTGCTGATTCTGATATGAAAACTTTCCGCAAATTTGCAGATGAACATTTTCTGTGTTTCATACATGAAGACAAGGCCTGGGAACTGACTCAGAAAAATCTCAGCAAAGCAACCGGAATCCGGTTTCTGGCAGACCGCCTTGGGGTTCCGGTCAAAGACACCTATGCATTCGGCGACAGCACGAACGATCTTCTTATGCTGCAGTTCGCCGGAAACAGCATCGCAATGGGAGACTCGGATCCCCTGATCCTGCCTCACTGCACTTACCAGACAACCGATATAGAGGACAACGGAATTGCCAATGCTTTGAAGCATTTCCATCTCATTTAGCAGAACATACAAAATAACGTATTATCATATCTCTATTTATCTGTGTTATTTTTGCATATTCAGGAGAATGATTTCGGATTTATTTAAACTTAAAAACAGCTATGTGAAAACACTCAGGTTTTCATCATAGCTGTTTTAATTTACAATACTCAATTCCCATCAGCAGGCTACTGACAGTTCGGATTTTCTTATTTAGCTGCTTCTGTCGGTGTTGCTTCCGGTGTTTCAGTAGTTTCTGCTGCTTCTTCCTCTGCCGCAGGTGTTTCTGTAACTTCCTCTGTTTCCGGTGTTGGAGTTGCCTCTTCTGTCACCTCAGGTGTCGGTGTTTCCGGAACCGGAGTAGGAGTCGGCGCCATGAAGGTATGTTTGTCAGTGATCTTAAGTGTCTTAAGGACTTTCTTAACCGCCTTTACATCTGCCTCATCCAGCCATTTGGCAGTTGTATCTGTAAAATAGGTACTTTCTTTGGAATTCTGAAGAGATTCTCGCTTGGAAGCTGTGGCATCTTCATCATTGATCTTGTCAAGTCTTACTACATAGTATCCTGTGTCAGTCTCAATAATATTGTCTGCAATTTCTCCGTCCTTCAGTCCTCTCAGAACCTTCAGAACCTCATCCGGATATGCCTCGCTGCCGGAATCTTCATCCTCATCTTTGCTCTCTTTGGTTGTAAAGTTACCCTGTACTGCAGAATAACTGTCATCTACACCCTTGGCAATCTCACTCATGTCTGCTGTAGGATCCTCTTTCATCTTATCCAGAATCTCCTGAGCCTGTTCTTTCTTAGTCTTTTTCTCCTCATCAGTTATATCATCACCGCTTGTAGAGATACTTACATAAGTGAAGGTTGTCTGATTCGCTTCATCATCAGAAACTGTGATCTTTCCTTCTGCTACAACCGGATCATACATCTTCTTCTGAATTGTCTGAAGCTCCAGAAGTGTTTTTACCTGATCTTCCGTTACCGCAAGTTCCTTAATTGTCTCTTCACTGTTTGCAGCCATAAACTGTGATGCTGCATCTGCGATCGCTGCTTCATCATCATCTGTAAGCTCTATGTTATAATCCGCAGCCTTCTCTTTGAGAATATACATCTTCTCAACAGACTCCAGACTGCTTGTCACTGCCTGATCACCATAAGTCTCATCTGAATCATCACCTGCTGTCTGATCCCAGATATGATCTGCACTTCCCATATAATTTAAATACATGGTTGTTGTCTGCTGTTGTTGTTCGCGGGCATAAAGACTTACAACTCCAAGCGGAATATCTGTTCCGTCAACAGTAGCCACTGTCTTTGTTCCATCTAATGTTTTACTTCCACAGCCGGAAAGCATACCAACTGACATCACACCTGCCAGTGTCACAACGGCTGTTCTCTTTACCATTTTTTTCATTTCTTCCTCCATATTATCAATCTGGTCTTTCTTCCATACCACTTTCCCAGAATGTACTGTTATTAGAGTATAAACTTTTTTCCTGCGAAGGGCAAGGCAAATCGAAAAATATGTAGTATATTTCACATATTTTCCGCCATGCTCTTAAGCTCCTCTGCAAATTCCGTCAATGCCAAGATCAGATTCCCCTGTGGTTCCAGGATAAATTTCGGTTCCTGCTCATTCTTAAACTGCAGACCTCTTCTGTATTTCTGTATAAGAGCCGGAAAGCCTTCTGTATTCAGCCTTGCTTTCTCATAAAGGATAAACCGGACTGTTTTTCCAATCTGCTTTATTTCCGTTACGTACCCCTGATGAGCAATCGCCTTTAACTTCGCAATCGCCAGAAGATTCAGCACTGCCTTTCCGGGTTCTCCGAAACGGTCCAGAAGTTCTTCCAGCATATCATCATAATCCTGTTGTGTCTCAATCCCCGCAATTCTTTTATAAATATCCAGCTTCTGAAATTCATTACTGATGTAGGAATCAGGAATATACGCATCAACATTCAGATCAACCGATGTCTCGAAATCCTCCATTGTATGGATACCCTTCGCCTCTTTCACTGCTTCATTGAGCATCTTACAGTAAAGATCATATCCAACCGCATTCATATGTCCATGTTGCTGCGCACCCAGCAGATTTCCGGCACCTCGAAGTTCCAGATCTCTCATTGCAATCTTAAATCCGCTTCCCAGATCCGTATACTCGCGGATCGCAGCCAGACGCTTCTCAGCCGTCTCCTTCAGCATCACATTCTTTCTGTACATCAGAAACGCATAGGCAGTTCTGTTGGAACGCCCGATTCTTCCCCGAAGCTGATAAAGCTGAGAAAGCCCGTATCTGTCTGAATCATGGATAATCATAGTATTTACATTGGAAATATCCAGCCCTGTCTCAATGATCGTGGTGGAAACCAGCACATCAATATCCCCGTTTACAAAGGAATACATCACATTCTCCAGTTCCCTCTCACTCATCTGGCCATGAGCAAAATCCACCCTTGCGTCCGGCACCAGCTTCGCAATACGCAGGGCAACATCTGCAATATCTGTCACTCGATTATAAACATAATAAACCTGGCCGCCTCTGCGCAATTCCCTGTTGATAGCCTCTCGGACCGTCTCTTCATCATATTCCATAACATATGTCTGGATCGGCATTCTGTCCATAGGAGGTTCCTCCAGAACACTCATATCCCGGATTCCGATCAGGCTCATATGAAGAGTACGGGGAATGGGCGTTGCAGTCAGTGTAAGGACATCCACATCCTTCTTTAACTGCTTGATTTTTTCCTTATGCGTAACTCCAAACCGCTGTTCCTCATCAACGATCAACAGGCCAAGATTTTTGAACTGTACGTCTTTGGAAAGAATTCTGTGCGTTCCAATGATCACATCCACCTGACCTTTTTTCAGATCTTCGATTGCCTTCTTCTGTTGTGCCGGGGTCCGGAATCTGCACAACAGTTCCACACGTACCGGAAATTCCTTCATCCTCTGCACAAAGGTATTATAAATCTGCTGCGCAAGGATCGTTGTAGGTGCAAGATAAGCTACCTGTCTGCTCTCCTGTACTTCCTTAAATGCGGCACGCAGCGCCACTTCTGTTTTGCCGTATCCCACATCCCCGCAGATAAGCCGGTCCATAATCCTGGTACTCTCCATATCACGTTTGGCATCCTCAATAGCACTGAGCTGATCCTCTGTCTCTTCATATGGAAACATTTCTTCAAATTCTCTCTGCCATACAGTATCAGGGCCACAGACATATCCTTCCTTTTCCTGACGCACTGCATAAAGCTCTACCAGTTCTTTTGCAATATTTTTAACTGCCCCACGAACCTTGCTCTTTGTTTTATTCCACTCCTGAGTACCAAGTTTGTTCAGCTTCGGAGCCTTTGAAGCATCTGCCCCTGAATATTTCTGCAGACAGTCAAGCTGAGTAGCAGGAATATAGAGATTGCTTCCGCCTCTGTATTCAATTTTAATATAATCTTTAACGATCCTGTCTACTTCAACTTTTTCAATTCCTCGGTAAATACCAAGACCATGCTTTTCATGGACAACAAAATCGCCGATAGAAAGCTCCGCAAAATCCTGAATACGGCTTCCACTGTAATTTTTTTTCTTCTTTTTTTTCTGTTCCTGTCCAAAAATGTCAGATTCTGTCATTACCGCAAACTTGATCAACGGGTATTCAAAGCCCTTCTTTGCATGGCCATAAACCACCATGATTTCGCCCGGACAGATCTCCCTGTCATAATCTTGTCCATAAAAGGCTGCCAGTCCCTCTTCCTGAAGATCCTTTGCCAGCCTCTCGGCCCTTGTGCGGGAACCGGAAAGCAACGCGATCCTGTATCCCTGTTTCTTATACTGATGAAGATCTTTTACCAGAAGTTCAAAACTGTTGTTATAAGCGCTGATTGATTTTACCTCCAGGTAAAATTTCTCCCGCACTTTCCAGCCTGCCTGTTTCGGTTCCAGCGCACATACAGAAATACAGTTGCGTTTATTCAGTTCTTTTTGAAGCTGTTCAAAAGAACAAAGCCAGTTTTCCGGCAGATTCCGGCTACCTTTTTCCTCTCTGTGCATACGGCTCTGTCTGTACTCTTCTTCTACAGCCCCGCCTTTCTCAGTCAGTCGGTTTGGTTCATCCAGAAAGATTATGGTTCTTTCCTCCGGAAAATAATCCAGGAAGGAAACCATATCCTTGTCCCCTATATGCTCCACCGCCGGATAGATCGTAAGTTCTTCCAGATTTTCCAGAGAACGCTGACTCTCCGGATCAAAACTCCGGATAGAATCAATCTCATCTCCCCAAAGCTCGATTCTCCATGGATTTTCCTCAGTGAGACAGTAAATATCCACAATACCGCCACGCACAGAGAACTGCCCCGGCATTTCCACCTGTCCTACCCGCTCGTAACCTAAAGCCACCAGCTGGTTCTTCAGCTGTTCTGTGTCTACGGTGCTGTCACTTTCGTAATGAATCAGCTGTTCTTTTATCTTTTCCAGAGATTCCAGAAAATCCATACATCCGTCAATACTTGTAACAACTGTCAGTTCTTTCTCTTCCAGTAACGCCTTAATGACCTTCATTCTCTGACGTATCAGCAGATTTCCATGGATATCTGCCTGAAAGAACAGAAGATCTTTCGCAGGATAAGAATATACTTTTCTGTCATAAAATCTGTAATCTTCATAAATTTCTCTGGCGCGGCGTTCATCCTCCGCCAAGATCAGACGATAAGGCGCAATCCCGGAAAGTCCGTACATCAGATGAGATTTCTGCGATTCCATACACCCCGAAACCTGCAGGATTCCCTTATTCGTTTTGCTTTTTTCTTTAATCTGTTCAAACTCTGCAAGCCCCTGCAGAGGTGTTAAAAATGCTTTCATCTTCACCCCTCATGATCCTTCGACGTAATAAAAGCGGCTTCTGTTTCCAGTTACCGCTTTCTATACCTTTTGCTGAACAATCATCTGTTTCCTGTCTGCTTATTTCTGTACAGGTACTTTTCTGTTATATTCGTTCATGGCTGCATCTGTACCCTGTGAGATTATGATATCCACAGCCTTTGCCGCCTTTGCTATTGCTTCATCCACAAGTTTCCTGTCTTCTGTGGAAAATCTGCCAAGTACATGATCTGCCAGATCCCATCCCTTCGGCTTTGCACCAACTCCTACTTTGATACGGAGAAATTTCTCTGTGCCAAGCTGGCGGATAATATCTTTGATCCCGTTATGTCCACCCGCACTTCCCTGCTTGCGGATGCGAAGCTGCCCGGGTTCCAGATCAATATCATCATAAATAACAATAAGCTCTGATTCCAGATCAATTTTAAAATAATTCGCCATCTCACGAACAGGACCGCCACTCAGGTTCATAAAAGAAAGCGGCTTCATAAGAATCACTTTCTCTCCGCCGATCATGGTTTTACCGTACATGGCATTAAATTTCACACCACCCTGAGGGACATTGTAATCCTCTACCAGACGGTCAACGGTATCAAATCCCATATTGTGGCGTGTTGCTTCATACTGTTTCCCGGGATTTCCCAGGCCAACTACTAAATACATATATGTGTCTCCTGCTTAATTTAACACCATTTTCCGGAATTACCATACCTGTCCTGATGTCAAATTTATTTTTTACATACTCTAAAGTGTATTTAAAAAAATCAATCTTACAAATTGTGACGCACATCTTGCAGGAATGATTTTTCAGACACGCTCTAAGATAATTAATTAAAGTATACCATCTCTTCCTTAAGCGGCTCACATTCTTTCACATCACTTGCATAAAGAACAATACCCTCGCCCTGATATTCTGTACGGTTTTCAAATGCGACCTTCGCTGTTACTTCCACCCAGCTGCCTTCTTTGATATGCGGCGCATAATCGCTTCTGCATACGTATCCAAGGAAAGTGGTATCATCCGCACAGCAGGTCATTGCCACACGTCCCGGAACAAAGAATTTGCTTCCCATTCCACGTGGTTTCATGACACGTCCTTTAAAGCGGACAATTTTGTCTACATATTTATCCGGATTATCCATGGCATCCACAAACCAGATACCATAATCTTCCGGTGGAATCTCAATGATCGGTGCATTGATATCAAACGGCATCTCATCCTGGAAAATGTCATCCATCTCGCCCTCTTCATTTTCAAAGATAACCTCTGCACTCTGATTTGCGACCTTGATCCCTCGTCTGTATGCAGGAAGCGGATCTCCCTCTTTACAGCGGTTAAATACAACCATATCTGTATTTCTGATCATATCCATGAACAGAGATTTCATGTTTGCCATATAAACCTGATAAGTAGTTGCATCCACACAGGTAATCTCCTGCTCAATGCCCCAGCCTTCAGGAAGCTCCATCTGCTCAAACTTACTTACAAGCCACATTCCGTTGTACTCGATCACAACACGCTCCGGCTGATGGATGATATCCATGGCAGCCAGACGCTGTGGTGTCAGATCTTCTTCATCCTCGATCACTTCCACAACTGTGTTTGTAAGTTTCAGTTTATCCATATCATATTCTTCTTCGCCTTCTTCGCAAAGGATCAACAGAGTTTTGCCGTCAATGGCAAAATACTCCTGCTGCAATGTAAAATCCAGGAAAGTAGTCTTTCCGCTTTCCAGGAATCCCGTAACCAAATAAATGGGAACTCTGATATCATCCATCATATAATTTATTCCTTTATCTTTATTCTGATTCTGTTATTATCTGCCGAAATCATTCAGTCGCGCATCTATGACGAGAGGATTTCACACTCTGATGAGCTGAATCCAGATGCAGTATTTTAGAGGATTGCCATAAATCGCTGTTTCCTCATGATCATTATGCAAGCCCGAATAATTCTGCAAGCTTATCTTCTTTCAGTTTGGAGCCGATCACGCAGAGACGGCCTGTGTATTCCGGTGCACCTTCACGGATTTCTGTTTCCTCCGGAACCATGTCAAAATAAATCCATGTTCCGTCTTCTGCAGGAAGCATTCCCTTTGCACGAAGAATAATACCGTAATCTTCAGAAGCGGAAAGAGCCTCAAGCATCTTCTCAAGACCTTCTCTTGTGTATTTCTTAATCGTCTCACGTCCCCAGCTTGTAAATACCTCATCTGCGTGATGATGGTGATGATCATGATGATCATGTCCGCAACCGCATTCATGGTCGTGATCGTGGTGATGATGCTCATGTTCCTCATGATCATGTCCACAGCCGCATTCATGGTCGTGGTCATGGTGATGATGTTCATGTTCTTCGTGATCATGTCCACAGCCACATTCATGGTCGTGGTGATGATGTTCATGTTCTTCGTGATCATGTCCACAGCCACATTCATGATCATGGTCGTGATCGTGATGATGATGCTCTCCATGTTCATGTACATGTCCGCACTCCGGGCATACCTCTTCCTCAGACATCAGTTCTTCCTCAAGAGATACCGGTTTCTCCATAACCTCAAGGATTTTCTTTCCGTCCAGTTTCTCAATCGGAGTGGTGATGATAGCAGCTTTCGCATTAATTCCACGAAGAAGTTCCATTGCCTGCTGTGCTTTCTTCTCATCAATGATATCTGTACGGCTCATGATGATCGCACCTGCATATTCAACCTGATTATCAAAGAACTCACCAAAGTTTCTCATATACATTTTGCACTTCTTTGCATCAACTACA
>ERZ773162.2428-NODE-2428-length-11823-cov-3.701139_pt1 | contig 11823 bp, 12 predicted proteins | sample MGYA00511113_ERZ773162 | MGnify/ENA primary metagenome ERZ773162 (study PRJEB29015, sample SAMEA2737807) | human gut metagenome | biome: human gut; feature: human-associated habitat; material: faeces | place: China | collected 2012 ... | reverse complement strand
GCCACGATGCACGCATCACAGGGAGCCAGATCCAACATCTTGAAAATATCAGTGGCGGCTCCGGTTCCCATGCCGAGCTCCGTTACATTTTTCTCTGGGTTACCGAAGATATAGACACCGTTTTCGCCGTCTTCGCATAGGCTTTTGGCTACGTGAGTGGCAAGCTGGCGAACAGTGGTCTCGGGAATCGTAGCATGCTGAATATAAGAATCTGTTTTTCGCTGAAAATCAAATCCCAACCGACTGGCCCACAAATCGGCAACACCAACTTCAGGAATCATATCCCACAGATCATGGCAGCGGTAAACAGTGATGCCATGTTCTTCTAGACGGGCTTTTTTACGCTCGGCGCTGATATGAGCCAACCGTTTGGGAGATGTAGTCATGTGATAGAACGGATTTTCATGACTGATGATAAAAGGAATTTTTTTCTCGATTGCCTGATCGATGACCTTGTTGGTAGCAACCCAGCAGACGCCGATTTTTGTTATATCTTTGTCCGCGCTTCCGCAGAGTACAATATCGCGGGTCTCATTAAAATTGATCCAGAATGCATCAGTGTTGATAGTGTCAAGAATGTGTTGAATCTTCATAAGTAAGCCGCCTTTCTCCTGTCAGAATGATAAAAATATTTTACCATATTTTCTTGTGTTTGTCTATTTGGGCAGATGATGCAATAAAAAATACAGGGAAAATCAAGGAATTGGAGAAGTTAATGGATACAAGAGAATGGATTGAAAATAATTATTATACCTTGACGAAAACAGAGAAAAAAATCGCTAATTTTATTTTACAGGATACTGAGCATGCGTTTGTGAATATGACCCTTCTGGAGCTGGCAAAGCAACTGGGAATCGGGGAAGCGACCATCGTGCGGTTCTGCCGGAAAATGGGGTTTGACGGATTTCAGAATCTGAAGGTAAGCATGGCAATCGAAAATGCCAGACATGATGAGAGGAGCGGCCGCGAGGAACTGGATCACACCAGAGAAATGGAAAAGATGATCCGGGTTTTGGAGAAGACGAATCAGTGTGTGGACTGGAAAAAGCTGGAATATTCAGCCGATATGATGCAGAGTGGAAGAGAAATATATTTCTACGGTGCGGGTAGTAGTGGCCTGACAGCTGAAATCGCAGAAGTTCGGTTCTTACGTATGGGCGGAAGAGCAAAAGCACTGAAGGAATCTCATTTTCAGACGGTACAGTCTGCTGTTATGGGAACGGAAGATGTGGTGGTCGTTATCTCGGTATCAGGAACCACCAATGACCTTTATGAAGCGGTCAAGGTAGCAAAGGACAACGGGGCAAAACTGATTGCCATTACCAATCATGAGAATTCCGTGATTGCAGCTTTGTCAGACTGCGTACTGCTGACGAAAGCACCGGAGAATCCAATCACCGGAGGTAACTTTGAGTCGGTGGTATCTCAGCTATATGTGCTGGATCTTCTGTTCTCCTGTTATTCAGCGAGAAACCGTGGAAAAGTCAGCCCGTATCTGGATAAGATCGCACTGTCAATCAATAATAAATTGCGATAGATTGAAACACTTTTGAAATTATGATACAATAAAAAAAATTTGGATTTTGTCCAGAGCAGAAGCAGCAGGAGGTCTTAATAAGATGGAACAGTATAAACAGGAATTTATTGAATTTATGGTAGACAGCGATGTGCTGAAATTTGGAGAGTTTACTCTGAAAAGCGGAAGAAAATCCCCGTTCTTCATGAATGCAGGAGCTTATGTGACCGGTTCTCAGTTAAAGAGACTGGGCGAGTACTACGCAAAAGCGATCCATGACAGATATGGTGATGATTTTGATGTGCTATTCGGGCCGGCTTACAAGGGAATTCCGCTGAGTGTTGTGACTGCAATCGCATACAGCGAGCTGTACGGAAAAGAGATCCGCTACTGCTCAGACAGAAAAGAGGAGAAAGACCACGGTGCAGACAAGGGAAGCTTCCTTGGTAGCAAATTAAAAGACGGTGACCGTGTAGTCATGATCGAGGATGTAACTACTTCCGGTAAATCCATGGAAGAGACCGTTCCGAAGGTAAAGGGTGCAGCAGATGTGACGATCGTGGGACTGATGGTATCTCTGGACCGTATGGAAGTTGGAAAGGGCGGCGTAAAATGCGCACTTGATGAAGTACATGATCTGTACGGATTTGAGACTAATGCGATCGTGACCATGGCTGATGTGGTAGAATATCTCTACAACCGTCCGTATAAGGGAAAAGTTATCATTGATGATACATTAAAGGCTGCTATCGATGCATACTATGAACAGTATGGTGCAAAACAGTAAGTTCTGAAAAGGAGTAAGTTTCATGAACAACGAAAAAACATATAAATTAATGTCTGTGATTGGAGCAGGCAATCTGGCTCTGGGAATCGTAGTCCTGGTAGCCGGTATTGTGTCCGGTATTCTGATGATCGTCGGAGGAGCCAGACTGCTCAAGGGAAAATCAGACTTGTTGTTCTAAAAGGGGATCAGACTTGAAAAAGGAGACGGGAAAAAAAGTCCGGCTGTTATGCAGAGTCTTCTTTGCAGGGTACATTCTTCTGCTGATCTATCTGATGTTTTTCTCAGAGGAATGGGGCCGGTCGATCTTAGGGGGAGACTACCGTTATAATCTGGTTCCGTTTCGGGAGATTCGACGCTATCTGAAATATCGCGGGACCATCGGATCATGGCGGGTGTTTCTGAATCTTGCAGGAAATGTAGTTGGTTTTATGCCGTTTGGAGCGTTGCTTCCAGCCCTGAAGGAGAAGCCTGCAGGGTTCTGGAGGACAGCGCTTTTCAGTCTGGAACTCAGCCTGTTCATCGAACTTTCACAGCTTGTGCTGCAGGCAGGAAGCTGTGATGTGGATGATCTGATGCTGAATACTCTGGGAGGATGTCTGGGTTATGCACTGCACCGCCTGGTAGTATCTGGAGGAAAACATGAAAAAGAGAAAAATTAAATTCACGGATAAGAAGCATTCCAGAAATGGAATTCTGTCTACGATCCTGGGAGCGGTGTCTGCAGGGCTCTTGTTCTGTCTGCTGGCGGCGGCTTATCTGACGTCCGGGCAGGCGGGAAAAGCGGTGGCGGTTCTGGGACTTCTGGCATTCTTTGTAGCATGCGCAGGTGCATGGTACGGCGTGCTTGGAAGACGGGAAGAGGATTCTTACCGGCTGTTTCCGGATCTTGGAATCGGTATCAATGGACTGCTTCTGGTCGGATTTGTGATGATTTATATAATGGGATGGTGACATCAATGGAAATGAATGAGACTTTGAGAGAACGCCAGCAGCTTGCATATGAGAGGATCCGTCAGATTGCGGCAGATCCTGAGATCAATGGAGCCGTTGGCGATTATTTTCAAAAGACTGGGAAGTTTGCCCTGTTGATACTGAGGGCGAGAGAGCTGGCTGAAGAGGATTATTTTGCAAAAGCGTCAGTTGATGAATTAAAAGCATGGAACGAAAAACTATATGAGGATATTGCCGGAAATGCTTATGAGACAAGTTATGCTAATCCGGCTTATGCAGTTGCAGAGCTGGGAGAGGAATATGGAAACGTCCTCTCTTTTGTATATACGGAACTGCGGGGTATGATCGTCTATGCATTTGAGAAGCGGGATGAGGAGCTTCTGATCCATCTGGAACTGTTTTTACAGATCCACAGTGAATTTGCAGAAGGAGATCTGCCCACAAAACGGCAGCTTGGGCAGGATGTGTACTGGTTTGTCAGCGATTACAGTGATGTACTGGTAAGTTACCGGATCAGGGAGCAGCTGGATCCGACCCTGTCTTTTGCAAGAGATATTATTATGAAGGCAGATCTTACGGATCCGTCCTACCTTTATCAGTTCGGCGAGTATATCACAGACCGGGAGATCCGCATGAGCGAATTTCTGAACTGTCTTTCGGAAGCAGAGATCGAGCGGATCGCATCTGTATTTACGGAAGGATACCGGATCGGATTTGAGGTGAACGAAAAGGATCTGAAGAAGAAAAGAACCGTCAATATCCGTTATTGCCTGGGATTCGAGCGGATCATCCGCCAGGCGGTAAAGAATTTTGAAGAAATGGGACTTGAGAGCATCATTTACCGTGCAGCAGTGAGCAGGGTTAATATGAGAGAAGCTAATAAAATAGGATATTACAGCTCTTCCCCGAACCGCCAGTACGATTACGATCACAAGGGTGATGCAGCACTGTTTCTGGATAAAGCCTTTGTGGAGCGAAAGCTTGGTGTTATGAGAACTACCTATGAGCAGTACAAGGAACTGGCAGCTGTCCATGGAGGTCCGGCTGTGATGGAGATCTTTGGAGAGACTCCGTTTGAACCGGCTGCCTGCCCGGAGGCTTACAAGCTGGCAGACCGTCAGCAGGAGAATCAGGTGCTTCTCTATAGCAAATCCGGTCAGATGACCAATGAGTATATAAAAGGTGAAGAGAGAAGCTTTACCATTATTGCCTTCCCAGTACCGGACATTGGAGACAAATTTGAAGAGATATTCCGGGAGACAGTGAAAATTAATACTCTGGATTATCGGACCTGGCAGCGGATCCAGCAGTGCATGATCGATGTGCTGGATACAGGAGAAAAAGTACACATTACAGGAAGCGGGGAAAACCGGACAGACCTTTATGTGGCACTTGCATCTGTCAAGGATCCGGCTCATGAAACGGTCTTTGAGAACTGCGTGGCAGACGTGAATATTCCGGTAGGAGAAGTATTTACTTCACCGAAACTTACCGGAACCACCGGACTTCTCCATGTGAGCGGCGTCTATCTGGATGGACTGTTCTATAAAGATCTGGTGTTATCTTTTACAGATGGTATGGTTACAGATTACGACTGTGGCAATTATGAAAATACAGACGAGAACCGCCGGTATATCAGGGAAAATGTACTGTATCATCATGATACACTTCCTATGGGAGAATTTGCCATCGGAACCAATACCACTGCTTATGTGGCAGCCAGAAAATATGGCATTGAAGCATTGATGCCGATCCTGATTGCTGAGAAGACCGGACCACATTTTGCAGTAGGAGATACCTGTTATTCCTGGGAGGAAGATGTGGTAACACATAATCCGGACGGAAAGAAGATCATAGCAAAGGAAAATGAGTGCTCTGCCCTTCGCCGTAAGGATCCGGGAAAAGCTTATTTTAACTGTCACACAGATATCACAATTTCTTATGAGGAGCTGGATGAGATCGCTGTGATCCAAAAAGATGGAACGAAAGTCCCGATCATTCAGAAGGGACGATTTGTACTTCCAGGAACAGAAGAATTGAATGTACCTCTGGATGAGTGGAAGTAAGGCTTGACAAGATGCAGAGGTAACGGTAAGATAACTTATAAGTAACAGGTGTTTTATTAAAAAAACTTATAACTATCATAAGCAAAAGGAGAAAAGCAATGGCAAAAGTAGGAATTGTCATGGGCAGTGATTCAGATATGCCCGTTATGAGCAAAGCAGCAGATGTACTGGCAAAGTTAGGTGTAGATTTTGAGATGACGATCATCTCTGCACACCGGGAACCGGATGTATTCTTTGAATATGCTAAGAGTGCAGAAGCAAAAGGTTTCAAAGTGATCATTGCAGGTGCCGGAAAAGCAGCTCATCTGCCTGGCATGTGTGCAGCGATCTTTCCTATGCCGGTGATCGGAATTCCCATGAAGACTTCTGATCTGGGCGGCGTGGATTCTCTGTATTCTATTGTGCAGATGCCGACTGGTATTCCAGTTGCCACCGTTGCCATCAATGGCGGTGCCAATGCCGGCATCCTGGCAGCAAAGATCCTGGCAACCTCTGACGCAGATCTTCTGGAGAGACTGAAAGTATATTCTCAGGAGATGAAAGAGGAAGTGGAAGCAAAAGCTGCAAAGCTTGATGAGATTGGATACAAAGCCTACCAGGCACAGATGAAATAAAGAGGGAGGAAGACGTAAGATGGCTATGGATTATAAAAATGCAGGTGTGGATATTGAAGCTGGATATGAGTCCGTGGAACTGATGAAAAAATTTGTAAAAGGGACGATGAGACCGGAAGTACTGGGAGGTCTTGGCGGGTTCTCTGGTGCATTTTCACTGAAAGCTATTAAGGATATGGAAGATCCGGTACTGCTGTCCGGAACCGACGGATGTGGAACCAAAGTAAAGCTTGCATTTCTTCTGGATAAACATGATACCATCGGTATTGATGCAGTTGCCATGTGTGTGAACGATGTGGCATGTGCAGGCGGTGAACCGCTGTTCTTCCTTGACTATATTGCCTGCGGCAAGAATTATCCGGAGAAGATCGCAACTATCGTAAGTGGTGTGGCAGAGGGCTGTAAACAATCCGGAGCTGCTCTGATCGGTGGTGAAACTGCAGAGCATCCGGGGCTGATGCCGGAGGATGAGTACGATCTGGCTGGATTTGCAGTGGGCGTAGTTGACAGAAAAGATCTAATCACCGGAGAGAATATCAAACCGGGCGATACCCTGATCGGAATTGCAAGTACCGGTGTACACAGCAATGGATTTTCTCTGGTAAGAAAAGTGTTCTGTATGACAACGGAAGCACTGAATACATATTACGACTGTCTGGGTGAGACTCTTGGAGAGGCGTTGATCCGTCCGACCAGAATCTATGTGAAAGCTCTGAAAAATGTAAAAGAAGCAGGTGTGACCCTGAAAGGATGCAGCCATATCACAGGAGGCGGATTCTATGAGAATATTCCAAGAATGCTGCCGGAGGGTGTGCGTGCAGTCGTGAAAAAAGACAGTTATCCGGTACTTCCGATCTTCCGTATGCTTCAGGAAGAAGGAAATATCGCAGAAGAGATGATGTATAATACCTTTAACATGGGTCTTGGAATGATCATTGCGGTAGATCCGGCAGATGTGGATAAGACAATGGAAGCAATCAAAGCAGCAGGCGATACGCCATATGTAGTAGGCTCTGTGGAAGCAGGCGAGAAAGGTGTGACCTTATGCTAAAGCTGGCAGTTCTGGTATCAGGAGGCGGCACCAATCTACAGGCGATCATGGATGGGATCGCATCTGGTTCCATCACCAATGCAAAGATCGTGACTGTAATCAGCAATAATAAAAATGCCTATGCGCTGACCCGGGCAGAGCAGGCAGGGATTCCGGCGTCGTGCATCAGCCCGAAGGACTATGCCGACCGTGAGGCATTCCACGAAGCACTTCTTAAGGCACTGGTGGAATCAGAAGCGGATCTGATCGTGCTGGCAGGATGCCTGGTAGTGATCCCGGAAATGATCATTGACCGGTTCCCGAATCGGATCATCAATATCCATCCGTCTCTGATTCCGTCATTCTGTGGAACGGAGTATTATGGACTGAAAGTCCACGAAGGAGCACTGGCCCGTGGTGTAAAACTTACCGGTGCAACGGTACATTTTGTGGATAAAGGGACAGATACCGGTCCGATCATTCTTCAGAAAGCAGTGGAAGTTCTTCCGGATGATACACCGAAGAGTCTTCAGCAGAGAGTGATGGAGCAGGCAGAGTGGGTGATCATGCCAAAGGCAATTGATCTGATCGCCAATGGAAAAGTAAAAGTTCAGGATGGAAAAGTCCTGATCGAACAGTAGAACAAGTGCGGAGGAAATACAGATGAAGATTTTGATCGTGGGAAGCGGCGGAAGAGAGCATGCCATCGCATGGAAAGTGGCACAGAGTCCGAAGGTAGACAAGATCTACTGTGCGCCGGGTAATGCAGGAATCTCTGAATATGCAGAGTGCGTGGATATCGGAGCAATGGAATTTGACAAACTGGTCGCATTTGCAAAAGAAAGGCAGATCGATCTGACAGTCGTAGGTATGGATGATCCGCTGGTAGGCGGTATCGTGGATGCGTTTGAGGCAGAAGGTCTTCGTGTGTTCGGACCGAGAAAGAACGCTGCAATCCTGGAGGGATCCAAAGCATTTTCAAAGGATCTGATGAAAAAATATGATATTCCGACGGCAGCTTATGAGAATTTTGACGATCCGCAGAAAGCACTGGAGTATCTGGAGACCGCTGATATGCCTATCGTACTGAAGGCAGATGGACTGGCACTTGGCAAAGGTGTGCTGATCTGCAATACACTGGAAGAGGCGCGCGAGGGCGTACAGTCCATTATGATGGATAAAAAGTTCGGTACCGCAGGCAACAAGATGGTCATTGAAGAGTTCATGACTGGCCGCGAAGTATCCGTGTTAAGCTTTGTGGATGGAAAGAATATCAGGATCATGACTTCTTCCCAGGATCACAAGCGCGCCATGGATGGAGACCAGGGACTCAATACCGGCGGTATGGGAACATTTTCTCCGAGCCCGTTCTATACGGATGAAGTGGACGAATTCTGTAAAAAATATATTTATCAGAAGACTGTGGATGCCATGGCAGCTGAGGGCAGAGAGTTCAAAGGAGTGATTTTCTTTGGACTGATGCTGACACCAAAGGGACCGAAGGTGCTGGAATACAATGCCAGATTCGGTGATCCGGAGACGCAGGTAGTTCTCCCACGTATGAAAAATGATATTGTGGATATCTTTGAGGCATGCGTGGATGGCACCCTTGACCAGATTGATCTGGAGTTTGAGGACAATGCGGCAGTCTGCGTGGTACTGGCATCCGATGGTTATCCGGTAAAATACGAAAAAGGATTCCCAATCCATGGTCTTGAACATTTCAAGGGCTGCAAGGATAAATTTGTATTCCATGCAGGAAGTAAGTTAAAAGATGGTCAGATCGTGACAAATGGCGGTCGTGTGCTTGGCGTGACAGCGCTTGGAAGTACTTTGAAAGAAGCAAGAGCCAATGCATATAAAGCAGTAGAACTGGTGGATTTTGATAACAAATATTATCGTCATGACATTGGAAAAGCCATTGACGAGGTGTGAAATTTTTATGAAATCTGTTGACTTTCCTGCGGATACAAGATATGGTAATATGTAACTATTCAGAGCTATGCGAATGTGGCTCTGAATATATTTTAAAAATCCGGAAAGAGAGAGTTATATGAAGAATAAAAAGAAACTGTTTGGAAAGACGATGGGTCTGATTGCAGCTTTGGTGCTGTGCTTTGGCATGACAGTATTGGCGGCACCTTCCGTAAACGGGGATACAGAACTGACAGTACAGAAGGATAAAATCGTATCTGCATCTTATAAGATCACCAATGATGATTCCATTGAGAGCGTAAAACTGACTTTATCTTATGATAAGAGTGATCTGACCTATATGTCCGGAAGTGGTGGAGATAATTTCTCCGGAAGCGGTGGAAATGGTCTGGTGGAGTTGTCCAGCAATCCAGGCAGTAAGGCTGCTACATTTGGAGTAAAATTCAAAGGTCTGACAGATGGTACCTCTGAAGTGACGGTATCTTCCTGTATCATCACGGTAAATGGAAAAGAGATCGATGCCTTAAGCGGTGTATCTCTGGAGGAAGAAGAGGAAGAAAAAGCAGATGCCTCTGCAGAAGATGAGGAAGAGGAAGAAGATGATGCAGATCGTGCGACCTGGGTCATCGACGGAAGAACCTTCCTGACTCATCATATTCCGGGGATAGATGGATATGATGATGAAAAGATAGAGATCCAGGGAAAGCAGGTCCGCGTTCTGCATAACACTGTAACAGATGTCTATCTTGTATATCTGTTCAGCGATAACGGAAGCTACCGTGATTACTTTGTATATAACCCGGATACCGGTAATATTGTTCCCTATATTGAAAAGCAGAGCGGAACAGATACGGTGACCTTTATTGAGCCGGAAGAGGGCGGATATGTGCCGATCCGTTATTCTTATGTAGATATGCCGTGGGGTGCAAAATATACCGTACCGGCATATAAGCATGTGATCATCGATGGTGTGGATGAGATCTTTGATGATACTAACCGTTATCTGGTCTATGGTGTCAACCAGGATGGTGAAAAAGCGTGGTACAGCTATGACTATGATAAGGATTCCCTGCAGTTATTTGATGATGTGGCTTACCAGGGTGAGCAGAATTATATTACCGAGCTGGAGGATCAGGATGCAGCCCTTCGTACAGAGGCAGACTATCAGCAGAACCGCTATACCACGGATATGGGACGTCGTCTGATGATCATTCTGGTCATGACGCTGATCATCATTATTCTGCTTAATGCGGTTGTGATCCTGACTCTGCGTATGAAGAAGATGCAGATGCTCCCGGAAAAAGAGGATGATGAGGAAGAAGAGGATCATACTCCCAAGAGCAGCTCCTATGTAACCGGCAGTCTGGAGGAAAATGAGTCTGATTTCCATGACCCGGAAGAGGATGAACTGGAGATCATTGATCTGGACAATGCATCCGACGATGACGAAGACTGATCAGAGGAAGCAATAAACAAAAGAAAATAATAGTCTGACAGACAACGAAGAATGAGCGAAACCTGCGGGGATAAGAGAACTGCGAGCTTCGCTCATTTCTGTTTGGAAAGCTTTTGCAAAGACAGGAAAGTGTTGACCGGAAAATGAGATGCTGTTATACTGCCTATATAACAAATGATGGATATGTCAGAGCCGTGTGGATGTGGCTCTGAATTATCAATAACGTAAGAGGACATGATCATGTATTTAGAAATTGATTTTAACAGTGATGAAGCATTCTATGTGCAGTTATATCATCAGATCATTATTGGCATCGCGACTTCCAGACTGCAGGAGGGAGATACCCTCCCCAGTGTCCGTCAGCTGGCAGATGAGGTGGGCATCAATATGCACACGGTAAACAAAGCCTATTCCCTTTTGAAGCAGGAGGGCTATATCCGGCTGGACAGAAGATATGGTGCAGTGATCGCAGTGGATGCAGATAAGCTCAAAGCGATGGAGGACATGAAGCAGGGACTTCTGGTTCTTCTGGCAAAGGGAAGCTGTAAAAACATTACCAGAGAAGAAGTGCATCAGTTAATAGATGAGATCTACGAAGAATACGGGGCATAAGGAGGAGACATATGCAGATCTATACGGATGCGGCACAGGCCGCGCTCCGACAGGCAAAGAGAATATCAGGACAGATGAAACATCCCTATACAGGAACCGAGCATATTTTGCTGGGACTATTAAGGGAGCAGGAAAGCACAGCCGGACAGGTGCTCATAAATGCAGGCGTGACAGAGGCGGGACTTATAGATATGATCAGTCAGCTGATCGCGCCGGAAGGCGGGATGCTTCCAGAGGAAGGCAGAAGCTTTACTCCGAGGGCCAGAAAGATTCTGGATGATGCGCAGACGGAAGCACATCGGTTTCATGAGAGGCTGGTGGGAACCGAGCATATTCTGATCGCAATATTTAAGGATGGTGAGTGCGTAGGCTCCCGTCTGCTGACTACCATGGGTGTCCGGGTGCGGGATATCTATGTGGATCTGGTTAACTCCATGGGTGAGAAGGCGTCTGAGTACAGCAAGGATGAATCCAGGTCAAAAGGGACCCAGACACTGGAACAGTACAGCCGTGACCTGACCGCTATGGCAACTGAAGGACGGCTGGATCCGGTGATCGGAAGGGAAGAAGAGATCCTGCGTGTCATTCAGGTATTAAGCCGCCGGACTAAGAACAATCCTTGTCTGATCGGGGAGCCCGGGGTCGGTAAGACTGCCATTGTGGAAGGACTGGCAGCCCGGATCGCAGCAGGAAAAGTACCGGATTCTATCCGGGGCAGACGGCTGTGTATTCTGGATCTGACGGCTATGGTAGCCGGGTCCAAATATCGTGGCGAGTTTGAGGAGCGTATTAAGAATGTGATGCCTCTGCCGCTGGATGCGGCCCGCACCCCACTGGCGGAGCTGCTGCGGGCCGC
>ERZ773162.2424-NODE-2424-length-11838-cov-2.750743_pt1 | contig 11838 bp, 10 predicted proteins | sample MGYA00511113_ERZ773162 | MGnify/ENA primary metagenome ERZ773162 (study PRJEB29015, sample SAMEA2737807) | human gut metagenome | biome: human gut; feature: human-associated habitat; material: faeces | place: China | collected 2012 ... | reverse complement strand
ACTATTCCCTCTGCCGCGCAACGAAAAACCGCGGCGAGGATGCCCATACAGACGGCAAGTTCAACTTAAGCCAGAAGGGCTGCATGGAGATCATGAAGCTGTTCTTCACCCGGGATGAGGACCTCTACGACAAGAAGATCGAAGATATCTTCGATGACGAAGTATTCAGTTCCACCTTCTGGCTGTACTGGCGCACCATGTTCGCCTTTGAGACCTGGCACAGCGCCCTGGAGATGAAGCTGTACTTCCAGCGCTTTATCCATCATATCGGCGGACTGCCTGATTTCTCCGCGCTGAAGTTCACCAAGTACAACCAGTACGATTCCCTGATCCTGCCGATGCAGAAATATCTGGAGAACGCAGGCGTTCAGTTCCAGTTCAACACCCGCGTGACCAACGTGCTGTTCGATATTGAAGGCGCGAAGAAGACCGCGAAGAAGATCATCTGCACCGTAAATGGCGTGGAGACCGAGATCCCGTTAACCGAGAAGGATCTGGTATTTGTTACCAACGGAAGCTGTACAGAGGGAACTATCTACGGTGACCAGAACCACGCGCCGGTGGGAGACGCGGAGAAACGTGTCAGCGGCTGCTGGGAGCTCTGGAAGAACATCGCAAAGCAGCATGAGTCCTTCGGACATCCGGAGAAGTTCTGCTCCGATACCGAAAAGACCAACTGGGAGTCCGCAACCGTCACCACCTCCGATGACAAGATCATTTCCTATATCCAGAAGATCTGCAAGCGCGATCCGAGAAGCGGCCGCGTGGTAACCGGTGGTATCGTCAGCTGTCAGGATTCCAAATGGCTGTTAAGCTGGACCATCAATCGTCAGGGCCAGTTTAAGACCCAGAAGAAGGAAGATGTCTGCGTCTGGGTATACAGTCTCTTTACCGATGTGCCGGGCGATTACATCAAGAAGCCGATGAAGGAATGCACCGGTAAGGAAATCACAGCGGAATGGCTGTATCATCTGGGCGTTCCGGTGGAAGAGATTGACGAGCTGGCAGAAAATCACGCAGTCTGTGTTCCGACCATGATGCCGTATATTACAGCATTCTTTATGCCGAGACGCAAAGGCGACCGCCCGGATGTCATTCCGGATGGCAGCGTAAACTTCGCATTCCTCGGTCAGTTTGCCGAGACTCCGCGTGACACCATCTTTACCACCGAGTATTCTGTCCGTACCGCAATGGAGTCCGTATACGGTCTTCTCGGCGTGGACCGCGGTGTGCCGGAGGTATGGGGCAGCGTGTACGATATCCGCAACCTATTAGACAGCACCGTGAAGCTGATGGACGGCAGGTCCCCACTGGAGATGGAGCTTCCGGGACCGCTCAATATGTTAAAGAAACCGCTCTTAAAGAAACTCAAAGGAACTGTGATCGAGAAGGTCCTGCGGGATCATGATGTGATCCGGGATGGGATGATCTGAACAGACTAGCATTCATAACGAAGGGCCTGGAAGTCGCCGTCGGCGGCTTCCAGACCCTGTTTCTTTTTTATGCGAATTTTTCCGTGTGATCTGCTGCTTTATAAATCTGGTAAATCTCTTCCTCTCCAAGAACACGGAATGCTCCGATGCTCCGCGTCCGGTGGTAGGTGCAGCGGTACGCAAGGTCATGAAGGGTGACATCATCCTGGAGGCCAATGTCCTTATTTTCCTCCATGGAGGTTGGCATGCCGATGGAGCGGAAGAAGGCAACGGTCTTTTTCATGCCCTCCAGAGCGGCTTTTTCCTCATCAGCCTCGGTGACTCCCCAGACATTTCGAGCAAAGCGTGCAAACCGGGATGGCTTTGTCCGGTACACAGCCTTCGCCCAGGCACCCCAGACGGTGGCCAGGGAAGCTCCGTGGGCGGTATCAAACATGGCGGACAGCTCGTGTCCCAGCTGATGTACGGCGAAATCCTTCATGCCGCCGAGTCCGGTCAGTCCGTTGTGGGAGAGAGAGCCGGCCCACATCAGTTCACTCATGGAATCATAGTCCTTTGGATCCTGTACAGCAATGCGGCCCTTGGCAATGACGGTACGCAGAAGCGCTTCTGCGATGGCATCGGTCAGCTCATTTACATAAGGATTGAAATACCGGTCCATGGTGTGCATCATGATATCGGTCACGCCGCAGGCTACCTGGTACGGCGGCAGCGTCATGGTCAGCTCCGGGTTCATGATGGCAAAGCGCGGGCGGTTCAGCTCCGTGCCTAAACCACGTTTTTCTCCGGTGGCAAGGTTTGTCAGAACCGCGGAGTCGCTGGATTCACTTCCGGCAGCTGAAATGGTCAGAACAGCGCCGACCGGAAGCGCGCGGTGCGGAGTCTTTTCCCGGGTCCAGAATTCCCAGATGTCGGTCGGGGCATTGGCCGCGCCGATGGCAATGGCCTTGGCGGTATCGATCACGGAACCGCCGCCGGCGCCGATCACGAAATCAGCACCGGATTTCAGGGCGAGCTTTACGCCTTCTCTGGCGTGCTCCAGGGTCGGGTTGGCCCTGACACCGCCAAAGAGCTCATAGGGGATCTGGTTTTCGGACAGGAGCTCACAGAGCTGGTTGAGCAGCCCGCTTCGCTCAATGCTCCCGCTTCCGTAGACAAGAAGCGCACGGCTTCCGCCGTATTTGCGGATCTGCTCTGCTAACTGAAGCTGGGTATCTTTTCCGAAGACAATTTCGGTCGGGCAATGATATGTAAATGCATGCATGATAAATCCCTCCTTTTCTGAGGAATATCATAACATGGATGGCCGGAAAATGCCAGCGGCTTCCCAGCGGTTCATGCATTGCCGGTTAGTTCATCCAGGGTACCGAAGCGGTATCCCATCTCCTCCCATTTTGTCAGAAGCTCCTCTAATATTTCTCCGTTGGTTTTTGAGGTGCTGTGGAGCAGTACGATCGCACCGGGGTGTATGCGGCCCAGCAGCTTTTTGAAGGCTTCCTCGTGGGTGGGCTGCTTGTTTTCATACCAGTCCACATAGGCAAGGCTCCAGAAAAAGGTATGGTATCCCATGTCCTTTGCCATTTTTAAATTGGCTTCACTGTATTTTCCCTGGGGCGGCCGGTAATATTTTTTCATGGTTTGTCCGGTGACTTCCTGGTACTTCTGCTCCAGCTTTGAAAGCTCTTCCGAAAAAGAGGCCTGATCCGCAATTTTAGACATGTCCGGATGGTGCCAGGTGTGATTGCCGACCGTGTGTCCTTCTGCCACCATGCGCTTTACCAGCTCCGGGCTTGTTTCCAGATAGTTTCCCACCAGGAAGAAGGCCGCCGGCGCGTGATGCTTTTTCAGGGCATCCAGAATCGCGGCGGTGTTTCCGTTTTCGTAGCCGGCATCGAAGGTCAGGTAAATGACAGGATCGGTGGTATCCGCAATGTAGTGGGCCTGGAACTGCTTTAAGTAATCTGAGGTGGCATTGGCTACAGGAGGTTTCCCCTCCTGCTGAAAGCTGAGACCCCAGTTATCGCAGGAGGCAGAAGCTGGGAGCGCTTCCCGGTTGCGAAAGGAGGAAACGGTGTGGGCCAGGACATTTCCGGCAAAAAACGCGCACAGGAACAGTGCGGTGGCTGCGGCCAGCTTTTTGCAGATCATACGTTTTGGATGGGGAAAGAATTGCATAAGATTCTCCGGTCAGAACATCTTCCTTCTATATTTATGGAAGAGTGAGTGATTTCAGAAGCAGATGCTTCCGTGACTGGCCGCAGAAAAACGCGGTAATTTAAGGTTGCTGTACACGGGTAGGCATTTTCTGAACTGAAAATGCCGTATGATATCGTGGTGGCAGCAGATTTTGCCGATTTGGAATGCGAAGCATCGGCAAAATCCGTTGCTGTTTGCGCAACGCGTGAACAGTAACAATTTAAGAAATCTGATGACAAGTTTAAGAAAGTTGTCATGTTTCATAAAATAATTCCATGCTATAATAAAACGAACGTAACTGTGAAGGGACTGAACAGTTACAAACGAATACAAATAATACAGGAGAAATACTTGCATGAAGCATAAAAATAAAATACAGATAGCCGGTCTGGGCCTGGCCCTGGCTCTTTCCCAGGCCGTAAGTGCCTATGCGGCCGGAACCGTGGTAGTAGGAAAAGCACCAGGCGAGACGGCAGCAGAGACCACCGCGGCGGAAGCCACAACGGAGAGCACGGTGACAGCGGCACCGGGAAGCACAACGAAAGCGGCATCGGAGAACACGACGACAGCCACAACGAAAGCTGCCCCCGCGGTTTTGGATACCCCAGCCCACGTAGTCACGGCGGGAAGCCACGAAGCCTCCAACAGCCAGACTCCGGCACCGCAGCCATCTACTGCGGCAGCAGACAGCACGCAGTCAGCAGTTTCCGCGGCAGACATCAGTCAGCCGGAGGTTGCGGCCGAGGGCGCTGTACTGTTAAACGCGGCAACCGGTGAGGTCCTTTACGGCAAAAACCAGGATCAGCAGTTTTATCCGGCCAGCATCACCAAGGTCATGACGGCCCTGGTCGTTCTGGAGCATTGCAATCTGAATGAAACTGTCACATTTTCGGAGACTGCCACGACCAATCTCGAATCCGGCGCGGTGGCGCTTGGTGTGTCTGCTGGCGACCAGTTGACCGTGGAACAGTCGCTGTATGGCCTTTTACTGAAGTCAGCCAATGAGATCGGAAACGGCCTGGCGGAGCATGTATCCGGCAGTGTCAGCGCTTTTGCGGATCTGATGAATGCAAAGGCGAAGGAGCTGGGCTGCAAAAACACACATTTTGCAAATCCGCATGGTTTAAACAACGAAAATCATAAAACAACACCCTACGATATGGCCCTGATCCTCCGGGCGGCGGTAGCCAACGATACCTTCCGCAAGATCGATACTACCACGTCCTACCAGTTCCCGCCCATCAAAAATGCCGCAGCCCGCACCATCACCATGGGCCACAAGATGATGTATAAAACGGACTCCCGCTATTATGAGGGCATCATCGGCGGAAAGACCGGCTATACCTCCAAGGCCGGAAACACGCTGGTAACAGCCGTGGAACGGGACGGCGTGCGTCTGATCGCGGTAGTCATGAAGGCAAAGGGTACCCATTATACAGATACCAGAGCCATGCTGGACTATGGATTTGCATTGCATGACGCAGGAAAAATCTGACAGAAAGGTTCGAACACATTTTGAATACAGAAATGAAAATCCTCTCAGCCCTTGTGGCCGGAGGTGCTGCCGCGGCAGCTGTCGGCCTGGTCCGCTCCGGATATGAGCGCAGGCATTTTGTAGTGGAGGAAACCAGTATTTACTCTGAAAAAATCCGCAATCCGAGGACACTGGTGTTTCTGACGGACCTGCATGATAAAGAATTCGGCGAGGCAAACAGCCAGCTGCTTGGTTCCATCCGGACCATCCGGCCGGACCTGATCCTGATCGGCGGTGACATCATGGTAGCAAAGCCGGGAAAGGCCAGTCTGGAGGTCACCAGACGCTTCCTGGATGGCCTGTGCCAGGTGCAGACCCAGACAACCGGGGAAAATTCCGGAAAGCCCTTCCGCATATATTACGGGAACGGCAATCACGAGCAGCGTCTGGGGCGGGAATACAAGACCTACGGGGAAATGTACCGGGAGTTCCGCCGGATCCTGAAGCAGCGGAACATTTCGTATTTGTCAGACCGGTCGGTCAATCTGAGCGAAGAGATCCGCATCAGCGGACTGAATCTCGATTCCGGCTGTTACCGGGATTTCGTTCCGGCACGCATGACCACAGAGTATCTGGAACGCCACCTTGGTCCGGCGGATGACAGCCGGTTTCAGATCCTCCTTGCCCACTCGCCGCTTTATTTTGAACAGTACGCGGACTGGGGAGCAGATCTGACCCTGTCCGGCCATTTCCATGGCGGAACCATCCGTCTTCCGTTTGTGGGCGGTGTTATGACTCCGCAGTACCAGTTTTTCCATCCGTATTGTGCCGGCGAGTTTGAAAAGGACGGAAAGCACATGATCGTGGGGCGCGGCCTCGGTACTCATTCCATCAATATCCGGTTCTGCAACCGTCCGCAGCTTATGGTGGTGCGGCTTTTGCCAAAAACCGATGAGGAAGAAGATTAACCTCTGTTTACAGAACAGGGGTTTTTTGTTATACTGTAACATACGTGTCCGTCTGCCGGAAGGCAGGCGTGAGTATCAGAGAATAGCCGGATCCGGGAGGAATTTGGGAACAGAACATGGCAATTTCATATAAGCTGGAAAAGTTTGAAGGCCCACTGGACCTTCTTTTACACCTGATCGAAAAAAATAAAGTAGATATTTACGATATCCCCATCGTGGAGATCACAAAGCAGTATCTGGACTATGTGAACCAGATGGAAAAAGAAGACTTAAACATTGTCAGCGATTTCCTGGTCATGGCAGCCACGCTGCTGGATATCAAATCCCGCATGCTGCTTCCGGTACCGGAAACAGAAGAAGGGGAAGAGGAAGACCCGAGAGCAGAGCTGGTGGCAAGGCTCCTGGAATACAAAAAATACAAGCTTATGGCACAGGAACTGGCCGATATGGAAGACGCGGCGGGAGATGTGCTGTTTAAAGTGCCGACCGTGCCGAAAGAGGTTGCAAAGTACGAGCCGCCGGTGGATCTGGACCAGCTGTTAGACGGCCTGACCCTGGCAAAGCTGCAGCGGATCTTTGATTCCATCATGCGTCGCCAGAAGGAAAAGGTTGACCCGATCCGAAGCAAATTCGGAACCATCAGGCGGGAGCCTGTCAGTCTGGAAGCCAAGATCATGGATGTCATGCATTACGCCAGAAAGCACCGGAAATTCAGCTTCCGGCAGATGCTGGAGCGGCAGGCAGATAAGGTAGAAGTGGTCGTTGCGTTTCTGGCCATTCTGGAGCTGATGAAGATCGGCAAGATCCATCTGACCCAGGAGCATACCTTTGATGATATGTGGATCGAGACACTGGAACAGGAAGGCGAAGAGGGCGAGCTGGAGCTGGAAGACTTAAGCGGCCTGGAAGGATAGAAGATATGGGCAATTTATATGATGAAGAGGAATGGGAAGCAATCATCGAAGCGGTTCTGTTTACCATGGGCAAATCTGTGGAGCTAAAGCAGCTGGCTGTGGCTATCGGCCAGAGCGAAGAGATCGCGAAGCGCGTGGTTTTACATCTGCAGAAGCGCTACGAGGAAGAAAAGCGCGGCATGCGTATCCTGGAGCTGGAAAACGCCTACCAGATGTGCACCTGCGCAGATTATTATGAGAACCTGATCCGGGTGGCGGCAGCCCCGAAAAAGCATGTGCTGACAGACGTCATCATGGAGACGCTGTCCATCATCGCTTACCGGCAGCCGGTGACAAAGATGGAGATCGGCAAGATCCGCGGTGTCAATTCCGACCATGCGGTAAACCGTCTGGTGGAATACGGACTGGTGTATGAGGCCGGAAGACTGGACGCTCCGGGACGCCCGGCATTGTTTGCGACTACAGAAGAGTTTCTGCGCCGGTTCGGCGTCAGCTCCATGGTGGATCTTCCTACCATGAACCCGGAACAGGAGGAGGAAATCATCCAGGAGGTAGAAGAGGAGCTGCAGATGAGGCTTGGCGCGCAGGAAGAAGAAGGCAGCGATCCGATCTCTATGTCAGACGCAGTCGAGGAAGTGCTGAAAGAACGCAATGAAGAGATAGAAGAATACGAAGAAAAAGAGGAATCAGAGCATGCAGAAGATCAGAATTAAATATTTTCACGACGATATGGAAAAATTAACCTATATTGACGGCAAATCCGACTGGATCGACCTCCGGGCAGCAGAGGATGTAGAGCTGAAGGCCGGTGAGTTTAAGCTGGTGCCGCTTGGCGTTGCCATGGAGCTGCCAAAGGGCTATGAGGCCCACGTGGTTCCGCGAAGCAGCACCTACAAAAACTTCGGTATCATCCAGACCAACCATATGGGCGTCATCGATGAAAGCTACTGCGGAGACAACGACCAGTGGTTCTTCCCGGCCTATGCGCTCCGCGACACAAAGATCAGCAGGGGAGACCGCATCTGCCAGTTCCGCATCATGGAGCATCAGCCTGCTATCTTATTCGAAGAAACCGATTCCCTGGATCATGAGGACCGGGGCGGTATCGGAAGTACCGGAAGAAGGTAAGGAACATGGAGAAGGGACAGAACACAGAACGGCGCAGATCAACTGCAGCCCGAGCCTACTCTCCGGTGCGTGCAAGGCAGATCGCACGCCGCCGCAGACAGCGCATAAGGCGCCGCCGCCGGATGATGGCTGCTTTTGTAGCCGTGGTGCTGCTTGCCGGAGGCGGAGCCTGCGGCGCACGCCAGGCATGGCTTCGCGGGCAGCGTCAGGAATATGCAGAGCAGGGCCTTGCGTATCTGGAAAGCCAGGATTATGCCCAGGCTGTCACAGCCTTTGATGACGCCATTGCGCTGGCTCATGGCCGCATCGGTGCCTTTGAAAGCCAGATGCTTTTATACCGGGCCGAGGCTCAGTACAGAAGCGGAGATTACCAGTCTGCGCTTGCCTCCTACGAGACGCTTTACGCAAAGGATGAGAGCAATGAAGCCTGTAAGACCGGCCTTTCCCTCTGCCTGCTGGAGACGGGAGATTATGACCGCGCAAAGAGCCTTGGCGTGATCCTGGGGCAGGTATACAGCCGCATCGCAAGGGATCAGATCAATGCCGGTCAGTATGACGAAGCCTTAAGCACCATCGACACCGGTCTTGCAGAAGCGGGCGCAGACGATGTGGGACGGGAAGAGCTGACCTTTAATCAGGCAGTGGCCTGGGAATATAAGGGTGACTACAAAAAAGCCCTGGAGATCCTGGAAAGCTACGACCAGAAATACACAGCAGAAGGAAACGCAGCCCGGGAGCTGGCATTTTTAAAAACCCGTCAGGGCAACCATTAGGAGAAATTTATGGCAGAATTATTTGATATGAAAGAACTGGAGGAGCGGGTCATTCTCATTGCCGTCAGCACGGACGATGAAGACGACACCCGTGCCTCCCTGGACGAGCTGGAAGAGCTGGTAAAGACCGCAGGCGGCATTACCGCGGACAAAATGATCCAGAACCGCGAGCGCATTCATCCCGGCACTTATCTCGGCAAGGGAAAAATTGATGAAGTCCGGGAACGCATCTGGGAACTTCAGGCCACCGGCGTAGTCTGTGACGATGAGCTTTCCCCGGCGCAGCTTCGAAACCTGGAGGATGCGCTGGATACTAAGGTCATGGACCGTACTATGGTCATTCTTGATATTTTCGCGTCCCGAGCAACCACCAGTGAAGGTAAGATCCAGGTTGAGCTGGCGCAGTTAAAATACCGCGCCGCAAGGCTGGTGGGCCTGCGAAGCTCCCTGTCCCGTCTTGGCGGCGGTATCGGTACGAGAGGACCGGGTGAGAAAAAGCTGGAGATGGACCGCCGTCTCATCCATGAGCGCATCGGACAGTTAAAATCGGAGCTGGAGGAGGTAAAACGTCACCGTGACGTGATCCGAAAACAGCGCGAGAAGGCCCACACTCCGGTGGCAGCGATCGTCGGCTACACCAACGCGGGCAAGTCTACCCTGTTAAACCGTCTGACCGATGCAGGTATTCTGGCAGAGGACAAGCTTTTCGCAACCCTGGATCCCACCACCCGCAATCTGGAGCTGGAGAGCGGGCAGCAGATCATGCTGACAGATACGGTCGGCTTTATCCGCAAGCTGCCGCATCATTTGATCGAGGCATTTAAGAGTACCCTGGAGGAAGCAAAGTACAGTGACATCATCCTGCATGTGGTGGATTGCTCCAATCCAAACATGGATATGCAGATGCATGTGGTGTACGAGACTCTGCGGGAGCTGAAGGTGGAGGACAAGATCATCGTCACCGTGTTTAACAAGATCGATCAGAAGGAAGACGGCGAGTTCCCGAGAGATCTCCAGTCTGACTATCAGGTACAGATCTCCGCCAAGACCGGAGCAGGTCTGCCGGAACTGTTAGATACGTTAGAACAGATCCTGCGCAGCCAGAAGGTCTATCTGGAGCGTGTATTCTCCTATCAGGAGGCAGGCAAGATCCAGACCATCCGCAAGTACGGTGAGCTTTTGAGCGAGGAATATCAGGCAGACGGGATTGCCGTGAAGGCATATGTTCCGGCAGAGCTGTTCGGAAGTCTGATCGTGACAGATCATTAAATCCACTAAGGAGGATCCGGTTATACCGGGTCCTCCTTTGCTTTATGCCCCATACAGCTCCCCGATCCCTGACACGGCCACATAGATATGCGAGACCTTATACCACGTCGCAAAATCCGTGACGCCGGTCGGGGGCAGGCCGAAGATGGACTGGAACTCCCGCACGGCAGCGGCGGTGGCCGGTCCGTAGATGCCGTCTGCCGCAACGCGCGGGATGGCGGTGTAGACTGTGGCGATCGCATCCAGCTGCTCCTGAAGCTGCCGGACCTTCTGGCCGGAGGCGCCGATCGTTAAGTCATAGCCGGGCCAGGAGGACGGAATCCCGGCAATCTCCTCTGCCGTGTTGATATACAGACTGTCCCCATAATAATGGCGCAGGATCTCAATGGGACTGTAGCCGCGCTCTCCCAGGGAGCAGGAGCCCCACTGGGTCATCCAGCCCCGATTCAGACACTGCACCTGCCTGCCGTCACAGTACTGGGTCAGGATGGGCTGGCGTACGCCCGGGCGGGACAGGTAGTTGTCAAAAATCTCATCCACAATGACGGAGATGCTTTCATAAATATTGCGTCCGGGGATCCACTTATGGTCAAAGGCCGTGGAGGAGGTAATGGTAAAGTCATAGCCGCGGTTCCTGTAATGCTCTGTGTAGACCCGATTCAGTGTAAAACTCATGATGGCCAGGACATTGGCCGTGATGGAAGCCTGGGGCCAGGTGGCGTAGATCTCGCTGGAGGCCACATTTTTGATGTAATCCCGGTAAGGCACGTAATAATCCCTGGCATTTGCTGTGGGCGGCCCGTCATGGACCACGATGGTCTGGGGGACCACCACGCGGCTTAACACGATCTCGCCGCTTTCCTTAACCGGCTGGATCTCGGTCTCCGCGATCTTGGGCGGATAACTGCCGTACAGGGTATGCTCCGGGATCACAATAGGATTCTCCTCGGGCATGCTGTCGCTTTCCGGCTCCAGCCGTACCGGCTGGATGGCGGTGGCCTCAGGCAGCACCTCGGTCCCTTCGATCGTGGCCGGCCGAAAGCCCGGTGCCTCCACGGTAATGTTGTAATCGGCATAGGGCCGGTTCTCATCCGGACGCAGACTGTATTCTAACGGGGGCGCTGCAAGGCTGACCTCCCCGGTCTGGCCGGAGGCATTGGTGGTAAGCTGTTCCGGCGAAGCAGAAGGGTCACCGGAACGGGTGATGGTAACTCTGGCGTTCTGGATCGGAAAGTTATTCTGGACATTGACAACATAGACCTGGAGAAGGCCGCTTGAGGACAGCTTTCCCGGGATACTGCGGAGACTTGCGGGCATAGGAGGACTCCTTAAAAATGAAAAATCGCTTATCATGACAGGATATGCGAAGGAATAGAAAAAGGTGCGCTGTAACGGAAAAAATCACAAAACTGCCATAACAAAAAATAAGAAAGTATAAAAATAAATCAGCTTGCATAACATTGGTATATCATGTATAATTCTATCAATTTGGGCGGACGTCAGTGTATACAATATTGTGATGCAATTCCTTGCGAGTCCCCCAAAAATCAACCTATAAATAATACGGATGAAAGAAAGGATAGGTACTCCCCCATGAAAGCATTTCTTATTCTGGAAGATGGCACCGTGTTCGAGGGAACCAGCATCGGTTCTACCCGCGAGGTCATCAGCGAAATCGTATTC
>ERZ773162.2419-NODE-2419-length-11860-cov-3.697586_pt1 | contig 11860 bp, 18 predicted proteins | sample MGYA00511113_ERZ773162 | MGnify/ENA primary metagenome ERZ773162 (study PRJEB29015, sample SAMEA2737807) | human gut metagenome | biome: human gut; feature: human-associated habitat; material: faeces | place: China | collected 2012 ... | reverse complement strand
CTGTTCCGGCTTACTCGGTTTTTGTTCTGGTTTAGATTCCGGCTGACTCGGCTTCTGCTCCGGTTTCGTCTGAGGTTTGTTGGGCTTCTGTTCTGGTTTGGATCCCGGTTGACTCGGTTTCTGCTCCGGTTTGGAAGAAGATTCTGTTTTTCCTGTTTCTTTCTCTGCTTTTACCGATTCTTTCTTATCCGCCTTTTCTGCAGATTTCTTATTGTCAGAATTTTCTGACTTTTTTGCCATAGTTTCCTTTTTTTCCGCTGTCTTTTCAGACTTGGTTTCTTCCTTTTTTCCAGTATCCTGTTTCGTACCCGTTTTCTTATTAGAAGTTGTATCCTTCGAATCCGTTTTCGCAATCTTCTGATTGGAGGACTTTGCCTCCTGTTTTGTCTCTACCTTTGTCTGCACAGCAGTATCCTGATTCGCTGCTACATATCCGCCGATCCCCAATGCTGCAATCAAACAGATTCCCCCGGCAATCTGGATCTGTCGTTTGTATCTTTTCCACATTTCTTTCATTCCTCTTCGCTCCTTTTTCTATACTTTTCTAATTTTAGTATACCACCTTTACAAGGTGCATTCCAGGTTACTTTACGTTACTTTAGGTTACCCTGCGTCCGCAAAATTTACTTCCGAAACCGTTTTTCCTGAACCGCTTTTCGGAACATCTCGGCAGATATTTCCGGTTGTTCTATCTGTTTCTTTACAAATCCATCAATGGAGGTATCATAAACAAAGCGTTTTACTTCTCTCATATTCCCTGTTTCATAATATCCAATCAGCTTTGCAAAAAATTCCTTCTGACACTCTACCGGAATACGGAGAACACCTGCACCGCCTTGAATCATGATCTGATTGGCTGCAAGCTGCGCCGTCCGCTTATTTCCATCAAAAAACATCTGGGAACGCATGATATAAAGCATGATCGTAATCGCTCTTTCAGTCACGGACAGATCTGCATTCATAATCGCCTGAATCTCCGATTCTATTTTTTCATAAATTGGAATCTCTGGCTTCCAGGATGTTCCACCAATACTGACATCTGAATTTCTCAAATCCCCAGCATTTGTTACGATTCCTACACCAATTTCTTTGTTTAATTGACGCACATAACGCAAATCTAATGGATAATCTACTGTATCAAACAAAAATTCCCATCCATGTTTTAGGTTATTTACTTTTACGATATCCTCCACACTTAATCCGGCAACGCTACGTCCCTCATAGATTTCCTGTGTATCTGGAAAGGTAACCGCAATCCCTTCCAATTTTGACTGGGAATAAATACTATCTACAATGTTTCGCTTTGCATAAAAAATATTGTCTTGTTGCTCCATTGAGAATTTATCTTGAATCATCTTCTTTTTCCTTTCTTAACTCGCATAAATCTGACGAATTTCCTGTTGTTCCTTTTCTGGAAGTTCCGTTATCAATCTGGCCGTGTTTCCTTGCACCATTGTACCAGTCGGTGCATCCGCTTCCTCGCATTTTAGGAAAAACAGCTGTCCTTCCTTTTTTAAAATTGCTTTTTCCTGATAGTAGCCAGATACATAGTATGACATAAAACCGTCTCCTTTTTTCTTGATAATTCTACCACTATTTTATCCAAAGCATATGGATTATTCAAGTCTTTCAAAGCCAGCATTTCTAAGAGTTAGAAATCATACTTGTTCAGATATTCTCGAATCATATCCCTCCTGTTATTTGCGATGTTCCGAATTTCGGAACAAACTTAATTTTCCTTGTAATCATCAGGTTTTGCATTTTCTCCCTTAGTTTTTTGGGTCTGTAGTACTGTTTCCACGCCTGAAAAAACGAACAGGAAAAGCACCGCATAACCAGCAATCGTATACAGATCCTTCCACAGATGAAATTTCATAAACAATACTACAATTAGGAGCAAATAAAAACTCTCCAAGAAGGGAACCTCTACTGAAAACTTGTTCCTACAACAAATTTCCCTATATCCTGTCATAAATAAAATATAGATTGCAGCACCTATAGTAAATGTCCCTGGCAATAACATTTCATAGTCTTTCTGAGCTATGGATATCTGAACTGAAGCTTCTGTTGCCAACACGTACAGCACAATGGTTCCGAAAACACATCCCGTTGCTGCAACAAATCCGCAATACTTTTTGCAAATCCAGTTCACCATTTTCAAAAACATCCATATTCGCATTTTCCATGTTTCCCGAAAGTTGCTTTCTTTTTCCATCATTCCATCCTTTCTTTTACTCTCACCTATCGAAAATATTTTCAAGTCCTTCCACTTGTTCCGAATTTCGGAACGGTGCTATTCTCATATCCTCCTGATTCTGTGCTTTTCTTTCCCAGGCCTCTGAAACAGGGGTTCTGCTACCGCTTTTGCCGGTTCCAATAGTTTTGTCCGCAAATTTTCCAGTTCTCCCTCCTTTGCCATGGAATGATACGTTCCTGTACGTCCACCTACAATGATATGATCTAACACGTCAATCCCTAAAATATTTCCACCAGCACACAATTTTGATGTGACCAGAAAATCATGACTGCTCGGCTGTGGATCACCTGACGGATGATTATGTAACAGGATCACATAGCTCGCATTGGACAAGATTGCACTTTTAAACACTTCCCGTCCGGTTACCAAAGACGCATTGATCGTTCCCATGCTCACGATATTCATATTGATCACCTGGCTTTTCGTTGTACAGTTCAAAATGCAGAATACTTCCCTGTCATACTCTGACAGCTCTTTTTTCATAAACTGTACGACCTGATCCGGAGAGGATAACTGTTCTTCACTGTACAAGGTTTTATCCATGACCAACTTTACCTGCACAACGTCCAATCCTTTATTCGGCATCAAACGTCACCTCCAGGATCTGCCCTTCTTCCAGATTTTCTGTCAGTTCTTTCAACTCTTCCAGCGTACACCTAATTTCTTTCTCTTCTCCGTCCTCATAGCAAATAACCACTTTTTTTATTTCTTTTTCTGGTTCTATTTTTCCCATAATTCTCCTTCCTGTTCCGAAATTCGGAACAATGATTTACTATTCCATCATTTCCTCAAACAGTTTCCTCGGGAGTGTCTTGCCACAATCGATACACTGTTTCCTGCGTCCTGCATAATCTGTAACATCTTCTGTTCCTCCGATCGGTTCGCCGTCAAAATCAAACAGCAACGCCCTATGTACTCTTTCAATCTGGTAATACCCTCTGTTGGAACCACAAAATGGACATTTCATCCTTTTCACCTCCACACATACTGTTTCCTTTCTGCACTCCTGGCAAAAAATCTATGTTCCGAAATTCGGAACGGATCCGATTTATCATTATTTCCAAAATTTGAAACTGGCTGATATCCCAAATCTTCGTAGACTTTCCAGCTGTAATAAAAGGTCATGGTATCCGGCGCATTATACAGACTGGTTAGAAGATAGGCTCGGATATTGTGGATCCGGGTGGTTGTCTGCCCCAGGGAATATAACACATATTGGATATGTGACATGGTCAGTTTAGAAAATTGTGCCCGCAGTTCTGCTGTTGTATATTCCCGTCTTCCAAATCGGTGAATTGTAGTACTCTTTCGGCTGCACGTGTCCACTGCTACAGCAAGCAGTACTGACAACAAGTCTGCATCTGCTCCGTCTTGCAGCAAAACATCATATTCCCACTTCTTCCGGAAAAATGCTTCTACACAGTCTCGATCCATCCATCGATCCTGTACTCTTGAATGATTTACTGTATACATGATAGATAGATGTTTATATCTATTATTATTTTTATACTCAGTATTATTAGGGTTGCAGTCCTGATACTTCTGGAAGTTGCAGATCTGGCAGGTCATCGGGTCATTTTGATTTTGGGACTGCCAGTTTTGATACTGCTGATCGGTTGCACAATCTTCGGATTCTATCTGTTCTTGCTGTTCTATTCTACTTTCCTCCGGGTTGCAAATCTGGCAGGTCACATCCGAAACAGCAGATTCTTCCTGAATTTCCATTGTTTCTGTCACATCTTCAATAACTGTATGTTCCGGGTTGCAAATCTGACAGGTCAACCGATGCTCTGTTTCACCCTGTTCCCATTCCTCAATCTCAATGTCTGCTCCGGACAATAATTCTGCAATGGTTTCGGAATTACACAGATATACTAAATTGGGCTTTCCAAGACCTTGTTTCCGTCTTTCTATCAATCCCAGATTTTCCAATTCATCCATCATACGCATAATCGTGGCTCTGCTGTAAAATAAATCCTGTGCCATTTTCTCAATAGAGTAAATAAGATAGATTCTTCCGTTTTCATCTTTCCAATTATTTCTGGCAGACAATATGAGCCGTTCCCGAAGCACGCAATACAGAATCTTTGATTTTGCTGACATTTTTGCCAAACTTTCGGTAAATACCAACTCCTTTGGCAATATCAAAAAAGATTTACTCAGAACATCTTCCCCATAATAATACAGTCGTCGTTTCATGCCTTATTCCTCTCTTCCCTGTTGTTTCCCTTGTACGTCAGAATTACTCAAAAGCCGGATACTGATAAAAAGACCTGTGCCGCCTAACAGCATACTGACCACCAATTTCCATGCTGTATTTTGCGGGATTGCCCAATCCCATACTGCCATCAGTCCAAACATCCCCATTGCTGTCAATAACTTGATAAGTCTTTTTCTCGTGTGTTTTGATAGTTTCCCCATATCTGCTCCTGTTCCGTTCCGAATTTCGGAACATTACTTTTCTTTCAGTTCCTTTAACACCTTTGCAAGTGGCTTTAAATACAGCCTGTTTGGTTTCTTGCCACCCTGTGTTTTTTTCTTGATCAACCCAAGCCCTTTTTGTTCATCCAATTCTTCCAATAACCGGATTGCTTTTCTTTCGCTGCAATGGAGTAGATTCATAATCTCCTGAATTGGAAACTCAATATAGAGCTTTCCTTCTTCATCAATCCACCCTTTCTCTTCTGCATCATTCAGATACTCCAACATTACAAAATATAAGATCTGTGCGTCTCCGGGTAGCTTTGCAAATGCTTCTGTAAATACCAATTCCTTTGGAATCAGTATTGCATTTTCATCTGCTTCATATGGTTCATCTCCATAAAAATACAATGGATCTCTCATTTTTTTCTCCTTATTCTGTTGTTCCGAAATTCGGAACAGTATTACTTGTGCCTACTTCATCTTTTTTCTAACAAATCATAAAATTTCTGTGACTTCTATTTTTAAGGCTTTCTCGATAGCCATAACTGTACTTATCCTCGGTTCACAGTTTTCATTCCTTAACATTGCCGATAAATTCCATTCACTTACATCTGACAGTTTCTATAGTCTATATTGCGTTATCGATATAGCAAAATCTTACTTGGATTTCGCACCCGTAAAACAGTCTGCTAACCAGTTCTTTATTTACAGTGTTCGTTTTTTTATATATACCCTGTAGATCATCCCTAATGCTTTTAAATTGCTGACACTTCTGCTATAATTTGACTAAAGTTACAGCAAGGAGAAATATATGTCTACTTTAATTGATAAAATTTTCGATATTCTGATGAAGCAACAACAATTACGGAAAATACCTCAAGTTATGATGATAATTTCTATATTCACCCTTATATTTCCGAATGAAGCTATAGAAGTGAAAAACATACTCATTAACAAGGGATCTCTGCTATTACCCACACCATTGGTGAAATACTTTGCAAAATTGCAAATTTCACATGAGGAACTATTATCTCTTTGGTTCTTTTTCTTGGTGATATTTACAATTACACTTTTTTTAGATTTCTTAAGACAAATACTATTAGATCACACTATTTTAACTATAAGTTGGGGAAATGAAATTCTCCTAGAGATTAACTCCATATTTTTCTTAGGGATCTTGATTTATAACTCCCTATATAATCCAGGAATCAAACTTTCAGTTATGTTTCGTTCCCTCCCCTATATATGCGCACTGCTTTTGTCCAGTGCTATATTTGTGTGCCTTTTTTGCTTAACTTATTGTGGTGATCTCATTCTTCTTTATAAAAAGATAACTGTCTCTCATATTTCTAATAAGAAAAAAGTTCTTTTAAGCCTGATTTTTTTAATTGCTACTGTGCTAATTGCATTTAAAATAGTAACAATACTATTTATATAAAAACAAAAGTGCCAAACTAATTAACAGAAAGAGTAATACAAATAATCCACAAAATAGAATCACTGATCGCCTAAAAGTGAGTTTATATTCTTGCTCAAACAATGATGTAAATGAATGAGCCGCAAAAAACGCTATAACTAACGCAAATACCATGGTTACACCAAGCTTCATATACTCTCCCCTTTCCATTTCTTCTTATTTTGTTGTTCCGAAATTCGGAACAGCATTACTTCACTCATTTTCATTTCGCATATAATCTATAACGTCTTCCAGACTTACTCGTGCATTCCGGAAATGCCGGATCTCCGGTCTCCACAGATACCACTCTTGACAGGAAATAGTTTCCTCTCCAGATGTATAAGGAAACTCCCGCACCAAAATTCTTGTTCCATTGATCAGTCTGTATTCATAAAGAATTTCTTCTGTCATTTTATTTTTGTTTACAACTGTCCAGCTTGGATATTGCAGCAAGAAATCTTTCCATTCCTGTTCGGTTTCAAATTGTAGGAGTGGAAGTTCCATTGTTCCGAATTTCGGAACGTCCTTACCTTTTTTGTAGGCTTTAATTTCTTTGTGATTTACAATCCCTTGTTTTAAGAGTTCTTCCTGCTCTTCTTTAAGTAAGGTTGCCAGTTCCACAGCTGCACTCTTTTTCAATTTCCCTGCCTGAAAGGCCTGCATCCCCATTTCTCCCAGATTATTTGCGATTGTCCGATATTCTCCGATTGTGCTTTTGGACATCTGTAGCTGCGCTGCCAACTTATCTGCAAGCCTTCCTGACGGGAGATTCGGAAATTCTTCCGGATAAGTCCTCAACAGATGACTCATCCCTTCCAATTCACACATAATTTCATAATCCGTTTTTGCTGCATATCCATTGGAGGAATAGCAGGTAAATTCAGACCGTACATCTGAAAGGTTCCGAATGATACAGGGAAGCATGGCATAACTTTCCTGATTCCGTTCTTCCACTAGAATCTTACAGGCGTTTCTTCGATGATGTCCGGCAATGATTTCATATTCATCGGTGTCAATTTTTCTAACCAGAAGATCCTGGATCACTTCCCCATCCGCTTCAATCAGATCCGCCAGGGCTTCCTCTTTCCTGCGGACTTCCCCTTTTAGTTCTTCCCGCTCCTGCATCGTTTTTCCATAACGGTACTGGGCAGGGTTATCTTTCAGCTTGGTATAATGAATCCAATGGGTAACTCTCTTGGGATGTAAGTCTGCTTTTTTTGTTTCTTCTTTGAAAATATTACTGATCTTTGCCATCCCTTACACCTCCTGTAACTCCATGGCCAGATCCATAAAATCAAGTGCCACCTGACTTTTGGAACGGTGCTTCATAACTGGCTTATAGTATTCCAGTGCATTTTCCACAACAGCCCCCTTACTGATACAGGTTTCCATAAACGGCCAGCAATGCCGTTCCACCATGTCGATGTAGGTATGCTTCTGTGCCCGCTTATTTTCCACTTTATTTGCAAAGATCTTCCATTCTACGCCCACCCCCTGTTCTTGTAAATGATGGTATTTATCTTCTACCAGAAGGAGGTTGTCCCGACAAAATTTATCCAGACAAACCGGCGTGATCAGGACATCTGCCGCATAAAGTGCGCTTGTCGTAATCAATTCCATGGCCGGTCTGGTATCCATAATGCAAACGTCATATCGATCCTGAATCTGCATCAGTGCCTTCAAAAGAGCATTGGTATCATATGCATCATTTTCTACTAAATCTGTACTCCCTTTAATGATGTCGATGTTTGCATATCGTGTCCGGTAAATGGCACTGCGCACCAGGTTTGGATGTTGCAGCACTGTTTTGATCGTGTGTCCGTTTGCGTTTACTTTGATAAAAAACGGGGTCAGATTGGTTTGAGGATCTGCATCCAAAACTAAAACCTTTTTGCCTAACTTTGCCATACTGTATGCCAGATTCACCGCTGTTGTTGTTTTCCCAACGCCGCCCTTTAAATTTCCGATCACAAATCGTTTCATGCTCTTCACCTTTTGTTCCGAATTTCGGAACATCCTTTCTTTTATCCTTTATTTGTTCCGAAATCCGGAACATGATTCTTCCCCGTATCTATAAAACTGGATAAGTCCATCTGCTGATAGGGTTCCTCTTCTATCTTCTGCTGTCTGTGCTCTTTTTCATTTTTTGCATAAACCAACAACTTTTCTTTTTTCCATTTGCTTTCATAGGCTTTCTGGATCAATTCGACTGCATGTTTTCTGATCCTTTCAAAGGCTCGATGACTGATCCCACTGTCCAGTTCTACTTCTTTGTAAGGACGGTGGTCTACATACAGCTTTTGCAAAATTTCATATTCTTTTTTAGGCAGCATCTGAAAACACAGCCAGATACGATGTATTTCCTCTCGCTCTTTTTCGACTTCAAACATCAGATTGATCAGTTCCTTTTGAAACTTCTTCTGGCGTTCCGTCCAACTTTCATATAAATCCGATAAATCTCGCTTGTCCCCTCCACTACTGCTCCGTGGTTCAAAGTCTATCTTTGGCAGTACAAAATTTTGCAGTTCCTGTTTCTCACAGATATAACTTCTATGATAATTCTCATATCTGGCATCACAGTATTTCAGAACACCCTCATAATCACGTAATACCCATTTAATCCGTTCCTCGCTTATCTTCATTTGCCTGACACTCCGACTTTCTCTCACTTCTACCGTTTACTGTTCAAAACCATTTCCTCTGTTTCGTATTCTTCTGTGCCAAATCAGCAGAATACAAATCGGATGGCTCTGTCACCCCTCCTCTTCGCAATTCTCGATAAAGTGTAGATCTGGCAACATTTATCCTGTCCGCAATCCTGTTAATCGGCATCTGACTATTGTACATTTCTTCAATAATTTTTCTGTCTTCGTATAAAATTTTTATCATGTATTTTCTCCTCATATCTTATGTTCCGAATTTCGGAACATCTTACTTATTCTGTTTCAGTTCCTAAAAGACTTCGGTATGTATTCCACCATTCCTGGATGATTGTCAGTTCTTCATCAAATGTTCGTTCCGCAGTATCTTCTCCAACATCCCACCAGTTTTTTTGCTTTTTCCATGCCTGATACTCTTCCCACCACTCTTTCACAGACAGAATCGCTGCATCCAACTCTTCCTGCTCCGTTCGAATACATTCTTTATCCTCTTCTGCCCATTCGTATTGATATTCAGGATTTTCTCGCTGACGGTCAATTTCTTTTTGTAACTCCTCTGTTAGCATTTGTATCAGTTCTTTACTTTTCTTTATACCTTCTAAACCATTCAGCAAAAACTCCACATCAGCCCCTTCTTCCAATATATACCTTAAAAATGTTTTCTCAGAATTCATGCCATAACCACAGCGTTCAAACCATTCTTGGGCATAATCTCTTTCATCACTTCCATTGGTATACGTCCCATTTACCAGATCTCCGATAAAACTTTCCAGTAATTGTGATACTGTGATATTTGCTTTGGCTGCATACGTTGAGATTCTCTTGCAATCTGCATCCGAAAGGTTCAGGTGTATGGTTCTCTCCTTTATTGTTGCAATTTCTTTTTGTTGTTCTTTCGCCCGATCATACATGTTTTTTCCTCCTTATGCACATCTGCAGAGTTGCTCATACTTTTCTTTTCTGATCAATCCGAAGGTTATAAGTTCTTGATCAGATGGATGATACATTTTCTCAAAAGCTTCTTGCCTACACTCAATCCGAAGGATATTTGTATCTCTATACCTGTCAAAATACACTTTTACCTCATGCTGATTTTGATTCATAAAAAATAGAAAATATCCAAAGTGCTTGGAAACTTTTTCATATGCTACCTCTTTCAATGTTACCGGCTCGTAATACTGACTGGTTAATTCACATAATCTCTTTTTGCTTACTTTGAACAACTCTTGGTTTGTCATTTTCCTCTCCTTCCTCTTTGTGCATTATGCACAAAAAAAACAACTTGAACTTTTTTAGTTCAAGTTGTTTTCCGAATCCACCGATTTTTTCTGTTACTGCGAACAGCAACTTCCTTCTCTCAGCTTTGGCCAGATTGTAAGCAACATGGTTACAAAACATGCCGTACCGCCAATAACATTGGAAATCGGTTCTGCCCAAAACACTCCATCTGTCCCCAGATTTCCGATCATTGGAAGCAGCATGGTCAACGGAATGACAATGATGACCTTTCGAAACAGAGAAAAAAAGACGGCCTGTTTCGCACGGTTTAACGCAACCGCTGTAGACTGTCCCGCAAACTGCAGCGCCATCATAAAGATTCCACAAAAATAGATCCGCATGGCAGAAACACCGTACTGCAAAATTCCCGGTTCTTTGGTAAACATCTGAAGAAAGAAACGAGGTTCTAAAAATAACACTGCCCAGACAACCGTTGTAAAAACAATACATCCGACCGCAGTAAAACGGATTGCAGATTTTACTCTCTGATAACACCCTGCCCCGTAATTATATCCAATCACAGGCTGCGATGCCGCCGTCAGTCCTGTCACCGGCATTGTCACAATTTCCCGCACCGAGTTGATCACTGTCATAATCCCAACGTAAATATCACCCCCGTACCTCTGGAGCGTTGCATTACACACAATCTGCACAAGCCCGTTTGTAACAGACATCACAAATCCCGATGTTCCCAGAAAGATGATTTCTTTTACAAGCTTCCACTCCAGATGCATTGCTCTTTTGGAGAGTCGAAGAATCGCCTTCTTCCCTGTCAGAAACTTCATCACCCAGGCTGCAGATAAGCCCTGGGAGATCACCGTTGCAAGGGCTGCTCCCTGTACTCCCATATCCAGTCCGAAAATCAGGATCGGATCCAGCACAATATTGGTAAATGCGCCAAGCATTACCGTGAGCATTCCGATTTTCCCAAATCCCTGAGAATTGATGAACTGATTCATCCCCAGACTGATCATGACAAACACGGTTCCGCACAGATAGATACTGATGTATGCGTTTGCATACGGAAATGTCGCACTGCTCGCTCCAAACAGATACAACAGCGGTTTTCGGAATATAAGACGGATTCCCATCAGAAGTCCCCCTGTGAAAAGAAGCATCGAACACGAATTTCCCATCACCTTCTCTGCCTTTTCTTCTTCATGGCTGCCTCTTGCAATGGAACAAAGGGGTGCTCCTCCCATTCCAAATAAATTAGCAAATGCCGTGATGATTGTAATAATCGGAAGTGCCAGACCAATTCCCGTCAGTGCATTCGCAGATACGCCCTGTAAGTGTCCGATATAGACTCTGTCTACCACACTGTACAGGACATTGATCAGTTGTGCCAGCGTCATGGGAACTGCAAGATTTAAAATATTCTTTGCAATGCTTCCCTGACTGAAATCATTTTCTCTTTCCATAGTATTTCCTTTTGCACGCCTCCTCACGCCGACTGCTCAACAAGAACAGCCAGATACTTGTGCAAGCACAATATCTGGCTGTTCTTATTGGGGTGAGCAGCTTTCCGCCTTTCACTGTCCTTAGTTGTTGATCAGTTTATCTTCATCACTCCAGCTGTAGAGTTTTCTGATTTCTGCTCCTACTTTTTCTGATGGATGTTCAGATGCCAGTTTTCTCATTGCTCTGAAGTGTGCCTGACCACCGGCTGGTGACATATCAAGCAGGAAGTCTTTTGCAAATGTTCCATCCTGAATATCGGAAAGAATTTTTTTCATTGCTTTCTTTGTATCTTCTGTGATGATCTTTGGTCCTGTAATATAATCT
>ERZ773162.2416-NODE-2416-length-11874-cov-3.216516_pt1 | contig 11874 bp, 7 predicted proteins | sample MGYA00511113_ERZ773162 | MGnify/ENA primary metagenome ERZ773162 (study PRJEB29015, sample SAMEA2737807) | human gut metagenome | biome: human gut; feature: human-associated habitat; material: faeces | place: China | collected 2012 ... | reverse complement strand
CTACCATACTTAAACCACCGATAATAAAGCCTGCAAAAGTTGCAAGTCTCATCACTACTTTAGAATAGGAAGTAATTCCTATCATCGCATAATCATACAGGCTGTAGAAGTTATTTTTGCTCTTTCCTGCACGGCGCTTCGGCTGCGTATATTCGATTGCGGTATAGTCAAATCCCAGTTCCGCGATAATGCCTCGAAGATATGGAAGCGGGTCATGCAGATCACGCACAACATCAACAAATTTTTTGTCATACAGGCCAAAACCGGTAAACTGATTGATATGGTCAATATCTGTGATTTTGTTGATCATCCGGTAATAGCAGGAACGAATCCAGTACATGGTCCTGCGTTCCTTGCTTGCACTCTTGATTCCGATGACAATCTTTGTTCCCTTTTCCCATTCACGGACAAATTTCGGAATCATGTCAACCGGATCCTGAAAATCTGCTGTCAGACGTACCACGCAGTCTCCATATGCCTGTTTCATTCCATACACCGGTGAACGCGCCTGTCCAAAATTCTTCGCATTAAAGATTGCCTTGATTTTTTTGTTATTTGCACACAGTCCTCGAAGCAGTGCCTGTGTGTTGTCTTTGGAGTGATTGTCAATAAACAGGATTTCATAATCATATTCACTTAAATCCCGCTCCATCACTTCTGTTACCGCTTTTGAGAGGGGCACTACATTTGCCTCTTCATTGTAAGTCGGTATTACAATTGAAATTTTCTTCCTCATTTTCATTCTCCTGTATTCTGATTTCCTCCGCTGTCAGTATTTCTTTGGAAGCGGAATATACATGTTTTCTTCCAGTTCTTTTTGATCCAGAAACGGATACATATCTTCCAGCGGCGCAGATACCATACTTCCATCAGCAAGCTTTTTCGCTGAGGTCTTCGGCTCCGTCTTCTGATATTTCGTTACATAGACCTCACATACTGCCGCTCCATCCATCCCCAGTACTTCCCGTATCACGTCCGGAAGTTCCTCTGCATGGTGGATTGCCCTGTAAGTAAAGCCATATGCCGGTGCCAGTTTTTCAAGATCCGGGAAGCTTAAGTCCCGGCTCTCCTCACCTACTCCTACAAGTGGCGGAGCAAAATAACTCTGCTGTGTCTGACGGATAGAATGATATCCCTGATTGTTGATCACAAACAGTTTCACCGGAAGCCGATTCTGCCGGATCGTCTGTAATTCCTGAATATTCATCTGAAGACTTCCCTCTCCTGTGACGCAGACTACCGATTCTCCCGGATGTGCCACGCAGATTCCGGTTGCCGCCGGAAGACAAAATCCCATAGAAGCCGTATTTGGATTCGTAATAAAACGCTGTCCTTTTTTTACACGAAAAGCCTGACTTCCGGCAACTCTTGAAGTTCCAACACTGACCATCAGTGTCTCGCCTTCCTGCATTGCCTTTGACAGTTCTTCATAAAAAGCATAAATATTAGTACAGCCTTCTTCTATTGTTTCGTAATGTTTCGCCGTCACCACCGGATATTTCTGTTTCCAGATCTGACACTGATGAACCCAGTCCTCTCCCTGAAAGAGCGGATGTTTTTCGTCTGCCCCGCGACGCTCTGCCTCACAGATCAGTTTGCGGATCAACTCGCCCGCATCCCCGACTACAGGAAGACTCACGTGAAGATTCGGTTTTTTCAGTTCATTTTCATCAATATCATTCAATATTGTGAAGCTCTCTCTTGCCCAGTCCTGGTACTGGAAGCCTGTCTGTGCAAAGCCCTGCCGGTTTCCTATGGAAAGAAGCACGTCACTGTTCTGAAGTGCGAAATTTCCCGGACGTGTTCCGGTACCTCCGCTCCTTCCCACAAAATACATATGATTCGATTCCAGAGCGTCAACACTGCTCATTCCTGTAATCACCGGAATGCCCAGAATATTTACCAGTCTGTGAAAATCTTCTATTGCACCTGCAAGCCGCACACCATTTCCCGGAAACAGTACCGGACGACGGCTCTGTTCAATCCTGTCCAGAATTTCTTTTACTGTATTCTGTGTGATCTCCACAGGTGTTTCTTCCGGATTTTCTTTCGGATCATAACCGCTCAGTTCCTCCGTCTCAATCGTTGCTCCCTGTACATCCAGCGGAATGTCCAGCCATACCGGTCCCGGTCTTCCGTTCACCGCCATATAGAGTGCCTTTTCCAGATGATAACGGATTTCTTTTGGATCAATGACCATCTGTGCATATTTCGTAAGCGAAGCTACCACCGGAACGATATTGCATTCCTGCACTCCCATACTTCTAAGCTTTAATCCGGAAGCTACAACTGTCGTCGCATACCGTGCCTGTCCGGAAAAAACAATCATGGGAATCGAATCCATCCAGCAGCCAAGCACACCTGTTATGGCATTCGTCGCCCCGGGCCCCGTCGTCACGCAGACTGCTGCCATACGGTTATCCATACGTGCGTATGCTTCGGCTGCCATCGCACATGCCTGTTCATGGTGCTGGTAAGTGCAGTGTAGTTTCGGATGATGTCCAAATGCATCATTCATATGCATGGCTCCGCCACCCGTCACGGTAAACACATCCCGAATTCCCCAGTTTGCAATATAATCCGCTATATAATCAGATACTTTCTGTCTCATAAAGCTTATTTCCTTCCATCCCACTTATTCTCGCAGACCATAAATTTACCGGATGCCTGAATCGGTATCTCCTCTACATAAGTAACACGGATTTCCGCGTCTTCTCCCAGATAGTGGCGGTATGCCGCAAGAAGTTCTTCAACATTCAGTTTTGTCCTGTCCGCATTGACAAGAAGTTCATACTCCTTTTCTCCCCACTGGATACATCTCGCCTGATATACGACTCCCTCAAATTTCAAAAGTGTGTTCATAAATACATGAATGGACAGTGGTTCTCCCTTTGTGTTATACATCAGAGATCCGCGTCTTCCATAGATTTCCACATATTTTCCATGGATGCGTCCTTTTTCATCCCGGTCGATTCGCATTTTTCCGGTATCTCCGGTATCATAACGCACCATTGGAAATGTCTTATTGTAATAATCGGTCACAACGATTCTTCCAAGCTCTCCCGGTTCTGCCGGTTCATCACAATCCATTTTAAGGATCTCCGGATAATAATTAAACATATCAATAGAATATTCCGGATCTTCGCCAAGCTGAACTGCAATAAAACCATTCTCGTTATTTCCATAAGTACGTACCGGAGTAAAACCAAACAGCTCTTTTGACAGATCATATGTCTCCTGCGGAAGTGCTTCTCCCATTGTATAAATCATCTCGACCTGCCAGTGACTGATATCTCTTCCTGTTCTTTTCAGATACTGCGTCAGTGCAGTCAGCGCACTGGAATACGGAACCAGCACCTGAATCTTCTTTTTCTCAATATCGCGGCAGATTTTTTCCAGAGACTCATCACTCATATTGGAGATGTCCACCATGATCAGATTATTTTTGAAAGATTTCCACTTGCTGATCGTATTTTTTCCTTTTATCCACGCACGGAATTCGCCACGCTTCATTCCCATACGAAAGCCGTTCAGTTCCATACAGGAAATAAAGTTCATATTGATGCGGCTCATTTTGTCACCGTCACACAATACTGTAAACGGTGTACCCGTAGAACCACTTGTGCTCAGGCGGTAAAGTTTGCCCTGTTCCTGATAGTGATCCACAAGAACCTCGTCATAATGTTCAATAAAGTCACCCTTTGTCATAACCGGGAAATCTTTGAGTTCTTTCCATTCCGGATGTTTGCGGTAAAACGCTGAATTTTTCTTTACATAGTCAAGCAGAGTATTCAGGCGGCGTTCCATATATTCTTCGGTTACGCCTTCCACGATTTCCCGCTTATTCACTTCTTTTAATTTCTGCAGTTTTCCGCCCTTTGAGGCATCGAGCAGATTAAAAACAATCCTTCTAAGTACTTCACCTGTATTCATCTTTACTTTCCTTTCCGTTTTGTGCTTTCACCAGTCCCAGAATGATCACAGCCGCCACACGCAGAATATTTGCACCAAGTGACGCATAGGCAAATCCTTCCAGTCCATATATTTTTGCTGCCGGTATCGATACTGCAAGAAGTATTCCAAAATGTGCAAGCTGTATACCAAGCTGCCATCTCTCATCCGTGAATGTCAGCACAAGAATAAACAGAAACGCAGAATATAATCCAAGAATCTGCGCCAGATTTACAACAGTTACAATGCCTTTTACCGAATCATAGAGATTTCTGTAAAAGAGCCACACAAAAAGCGGTGTTCCCACCTGGCAGGCAAGAAAGAATACAAAACTTACGATTCCTCCTGCAAGTGCTGCCTTGCCATACTGTAAACGTGTCAGACGTTCTTTTCTTTTTGTGAGATAGGAAATCACGATCGTATTGATCGGAGCGATCAGAAGAACCAGAGTCTTCCCGATCAGTGAAGTCACATAGTACCATGTTACCTGTTCATTTCCAAGTACCTGACGTATCACAAGACGGTCAATATTCAACGTTGTATTCGTGACCAGGTACGACAACATAAGGAAAAATCCACGGCTGAGCGCAGTAGAAAAAAATCTGCTCCTGTTCCAGAAATTGTGAAAAACTTTTCCTGTAATTCCCACAAAAACAAGCGCGGCACCCTCGCCGGTCAGATAGATCCATACCCATTGTCCTGTTACATAATATATACCAAATCCTGCCAGATATCCGATTCCAATCAGCAGATAATAAATAAAATATCTCCTGTAATTCAGGTTCAGACGATATTCCACATCTCCATAATACCGAAAAACAGTCAGCATAAACATGATAAAAACGCCGGCTGCCATAGCCATATTGGTAATGCTGTTTCTTGACATCACAAGAGCGACAAAACTTCCAATGACACCAAAAAGCAGAAGTAACCAGTCATAATCTCCGTTTGTTACCTCGCAGTCTCTGCGAACAACAAGGCGGCTTGTATTTAACGCCTGTCCCACCGACGGGCAGATGATTGCCACAAGACCGGTAATATAAAGAAGATTTCCAAGCTGTTCTGCTCCCATCAGTCGATTGAGAAGCGGAGTTACCACGATCTGCAGGACTGCATTCATCCAGAGCAGTCCGCCCATCGTATACAGGGTGTTTACCGCAATTCCTTTTTTCTGTTCCCTGTCTTTCAAATCTTTACCTCCTGCATGTCAGCCACAGAATCCTTTATGCTGCTGATATTTCTGACAGCGGTTTTCTATGTATTTACGTTTACCGGAAGCAAGCACCGGAATCTCATCAACCATCTCAATTTTAATGCGTGCTTCCTCTCCCAGATATGGACGGATTCTGCGAAGGATTTCTTCCTGATCCATCTTCTTTGGATCTCCATTCAGCCAGATCGTATAATCTTTTATGTCTTCCTGAATAAAACGATACTGTTTTACACCCTGAATATCCCAGAGATTATTTGTAATGATATATGGTGTAACGGCCTTGCCGTCACAGTCATAGATCAGGTCGCTACGCCGTCCGTAAAGCACGGACAGATAAAGTTTAAAACGACCGTTGTTTTCCCTGCGGACTGCCACTGCTGTATCACCATTGTCATAACGGATGATCGGAAATGCATAATTAAAAAGGTCTGTGATCACGATTCTTCCGAGTTCACCCGGTTCTGCCGGTTCATCAGAATCCATTTTTAATATTTCGTAATAATAAGTTTCCGTATCAATATGATATCCTTCGTTGTCTTCGTTCTGAAGTCCCATAATACCGTTTTCTTCGTTGGAATACCAGGCACGCACCGGACACCCAAACTGTTCTGACAGTGTACGGCGCACCGGTTCCGGCATCGTCTCGGAAATCGGAATGATTGCTTTTACTCTGAATTTGCTGCAGTCCCGTCCGGTTTTTCGGATATATTCGCTCAGCTCACCAAGTGCGGAAGAATATCCGACCAGACATTTGACTTTTTTCTTTTCGATTACATTAAGCATTCCGGCAAGTGCTTTGTCATCCATCCGTGAGCTGTCCATCATAATGAGATTTTCCTGCAGAAGGCGGAATTTACTTTTGCGGACATTGTTTACCCAAACACGAATAAATGCCTCTTTCATTCCGATATAGTATCCTGCTGCTGCCCCAAGAAAAATCCCACCTGCAGTATTGTGACAGATCTTGTCTTTATTCTGGATCATACGCAGTGGTGTACCGGTTGAACCGCTGGTACACATTATACGATTATCCTCTGCATCTTTATAAGTTGAAGAAAGAAAACTGTCATAATGCTGCCGGAACGTATCTTTATTTACTACCGGAAGTTTCTCAAGTGGGATATCTTCCGGATAATCTTTATAAAAATCTGTTGTTTTTACTGCATGTCTGATCAGATTCTGAATTCTTTCTTCTGTCTCTGCAACAGAGCTTCCTTCTTTCCATGCATAACGGATTCTGTCATAATATTTGCGTGTCTGACCGCCACGCAGTCCATCCAGAATCCAAAATCCTGCCCACCGCAGTTTTTCATCTAAAATCATTTTATTTTACTCCATTCACTGCGTCTTTGATTGCGTTTGCCATAGCTTCCAGCATTTCATCTGTCATTCCCGGATATACCCCGATCCAGAAAGTATCTCTCATGATACGGTCTGTATTTTCGAGTGTTCCGGCGATGCGGTAGCCTTTACCTGTTGCACGCATCTGGTCAAAACACGGATGCTTTGTCAGGTTGCCTGCAAACAGCATACGCGTCTGCACACCTCTGGCTTCAATCTGCTGAACAATCTGATTACGGTCCACACCATCACGGCAGGTGATCAGGAAACCAAACCAGCTCGGTCTGGAATTCTCACAGGCCTCCGGAAGAATCAGTTTGTCCTCCGTTCCTTTGAGTGCTTCTTTCAGATAATTGAAGTTGTGGATTCTGCGCTCTACGAAGGACGGAAACTTCTTAAGCTGTGCACAGCCGACTGCAGCCTGCATATCAGTTGCTTTGAGGTTATATCCAAAATGAGAATAAACATATTTGTGATCGTAGCCAACCGGAAGCTCGCCGTACTGACGGTCAAAACGATGACCGCAGAGATTGTCCTGACCCGGTGCACAGATGCAGTCTCTTCCCCAGTCACGGAAAGAACGCGCAATTCTGTTCAGAAGCGGATTGTCCGTATAGACAGCCCCTCCTTCTCCCATTGTCATATGATGTGGCGGATAAAAACTGGAAGTTCCAATATCACCGATCGTTCCTGTCAGCTTATCCTCACCATCGATCGTATAGACAGAACCAAGTGCATCGCAGTTGTCCTCAATCAGCCACAGCTTATGGCGGTCACAGAATTCCTTTACTTTCTTCAGGTCAAATGGATTACCGAGGGTATGTGCAAGCATGACAGCCTTTGTCTTCGGAGACCATGCAGCTTCCAGAAGAGATGGATCAATGTTGTACTGCGGAATCGCCACATCGACAAATACCGGCACTGCTCCATACTGGATCATCGGAGAAACTGTTGTCGGGAAACCTGCCGCAACCGTGATCACCTCATCGCCCGGAAGGATCTGACGCTCTTTCAGGAGCGGGGAAGTCAGTGTCATAAAAGCAAGCAGATTCGCAGAAGATCCGGAGTTTACCAGCGAACAGTAACGCACACCGAGATACTGCGCAAATGCATGTTCAAATTCGTTTGTATAACGTCCGGCTGTCAGCCAGAATTCAAGAGAACTGTCTACCAGATTTACCATTTCTTCTGCATCGTATACTCTGGACGCATATGGAATGCGGTCACCCTCCTGATATGGTTTCTTCTGATTATGATATTTGTTGCAGTAATTTCTTGTCATTTCCAGAATCTGTTCTCTGGCCTGCTGTTCTGTCATTTCTTCAAACATAATATTCTCCTTCTGTATTTTATTTTTCTATGTAATATTGAAATTCTTCCTGCTGGAAAGAAATCGTGTCTTTTAGTTTATAGTGTTCCCTGAACCACCGGTAAGTCTCAGGATCGTTACGTTTCCAGATTCTCATCGAGGATTTTTCGGTAAATGCCCCCCGGATTTCCGCATGTTCCAGCTGATCCTGAAGCTCTTTCAGGCTGTCCGGACGGACAAGCATATCACTGAAATCCATTGTAAAACATTCCGTTCTTCGATGAAGCAGACTGTAAATTTCCGGTATATTGATTCCGAATGCCGGTGTGTTTTCCGGCACCATCTCAGCCACCTGAGCTGCCAGTTCCTCAAAATCTTCCATATTATGAAAGTTTGCTTTTATCTGACTGTTCTGCGAAAACTGCAGCACCGTACCCGTAGACATGGCAAGCACAGCGGCTGCACAGATCAGTCCGATGCCTGCCCGAAACACATGCGCCGATGAAATTTTTCCAAAGTTTTTCCATTCTTTATTTCTGATAAATGTAAGACCATGCTGTCCAAAATATGCCGAAAGAATCACTGCCATATACGCACATGGATAAAGCGGCATATCAAGATGAAGGATACCTTCCATATAATTACTCGAAAGAAGCGGTACCAGAAAATCCTCCATGGAATTTGCCGGACTGTGTTTCAAAACATTATACAGATTCACAGCACCATACGCGCCCAAAATACTACACGCAATTCCGATAATATGTGCTGCTGTATTTATAAGAAGCTTTCCGATCTTCACCCGGTTTTCTGAAAAATAACGGGACACATACATTGCCGCCCACGAAATCGCCAGAAAAATTCCTGTCTCCGTATTCCACAGAACTGCAAGCAGACAGATCAGATATCCACCCGCCGTGCTTATAAATCCCCGGTAATTTTTCTTAAGGATCACTGCACCATCCAACAGAAGGATCATCGGAAAAACTACTCTATGCGGCCATACCTGCCAGTAATATCCACCACGCATACCGAGGATTGGAAATGCGACAGCCAGTGCTCCGGCTATCCGCAATACTCTGCTTTCCACCAGAAGCTGTAATGTCAGAAATGCGCATACATGTGCAAGTGTACCGACCACTGCAAGCATCATGACAAATGCCCTGAAGTCCCCATGAAATAATTTCAGCGGAATCTTAAAAAACAAAGCATAGTGTCCGTGAATACTGGTAACATTGTGTGTATACGGCATTCCCTGATAAATGTTATAAACCGAATTAAAATATGACTGTTTCCCAATTTACTGATCTTTTCCAGCAATTGCTTATTTGCAAAACACCCGAGAAAAAAGCAGGCCGACACCAGCCATGCCGTCAGTCCGCTGAACATTTCCCGATTCTTTTTCATTCCCTCTTTTCTCTCCATTTTGTTCTTTTATCTGAAATATTCTTTTATTCGAAATATTCTTTTATCTGGCGGTCTGTGTATTCTGCCATATTTGCACCTTCAAGCCATGCCTGATACCACTGTACCGTATATCGTACAGCATCCTGTACGTGCCACCGTGCTCTCCAGCCAAAAGTACTGCGGATTCTGGAGCAGTCCAGCTTGAGGAAATTTGCTTCATGAGGACCACCCTGATACAGATTTTTCCATGCTGCATTTCCTCCCCATGCCTCACAGAAAAGATCGGCAAGCTCTCCGGTGGTAATACAGTCTTCATCTCCCGGGCCTACGTTATAGGAGCCGGCTTTCGAGCTGTCCTGATACTGCACACCTGCAATCATCAGATATGCACCCAACGGTTCCAGTACATGCTGATACGGTCTGGTGGAATGCGGATTACGCACGGCAATTTCTCTGCCATCAGCCATAGCTCTGACACAATCCGGAACGATACGGTCTGCTGCAAAGTCACCACCGCCAATTACATTTCCGGCGCGCGCAGTAGATACTGCAATACAGGCTTCTTTAAGGAAAGCTTTTTCGTAACTGTGTGTAACAAGCTCTGAACAGGATTTACTGTTGGAATATGGATCATAACCATCCAGTTCATCTGTCTCACGGTATCCCCATTCCCATTCATTGTTTTTGTATACTTTATCTGTAGTAACATTCAAAAACGAAACTACACTTCCTGCATTTCTTACTGCCTCAAGTATGTTGACTGTACCCATTACATTTGTTTCATAAGTATAGACCGGATTCGCATAAGATTCACGAACGATCGGCTGTGCCGCAAGATGAAGCACGATCTCCGGCTGTGTCTCCTTCAGGACACCGGATAATCTGGATAAGTCCCGGATATCGCCTTTTACAGAGTTCATATTTTTTTCGAGATCAAGCAGCCCGAAAAGTTCCGGATCTGTCGGTGGTTCCAGTGCATATCCTGTCACCTCTGCCCCCAGTCCCAGCAGAATCCTGCAAAGCCATGCTCCTTTAAATCCCGTATGGCCTGTTACTAAAACTTTTTTGCCTTTATAAAAGTTAAAATCGAAATTTTTCATTCCCGTATAAGCGCTCCCGTAAATAAATTTTTTTAATCTTTGTTTCACTGTTTTTCATTTTCAATATACTGGATCACCCTTTTGAATCCTTCCCGGATATCAACTCTGGCCTCCCAGCCCAGTTCCTGCAGTTTGCGATTGTCAGGAATCCTTTCATGCCCGACAACAGCCTTATTTTCTGTATAATTTTCAGATTCACTGCGCTGTTTACAGATCACATGGAGATTTTTTTCCGGATAAATCTCCGTCAGACACTCGGCAAGCTCACGAATGCTTACAAACTGTGAAGTATTACATACGTTATAAGCTTCACCTTCTGCACCGTCAAACAGAATCTTAAAATAACCGGCAACCGCATCGGTAATATAGCAGAATGTGCGCTTTCCGGAACCATCACTCTTTAATACAATATCTTCACCTGCAGCGATGTTTTTCACAAAAGAAGCAAAAACCCGGGGATCGTTCTGAATATCCATCGTTGGCGCATATGTATGTGCGATCCGTGCAATTCTGACAGGAACCTGATGCTGTACCCAGAATGCACGGCACATAGTTTCTGCCATACGTTTGCTCTCGCTGTAGCAATTATGTATGTCAAGCGTATCCATATGTCCAAATGCGTTCTCATTAATCAGTCCGTCAACTCTCGGTGTCCCATAAACGTCACATGAGCTGAACAGCAGATAACCCTTTACCTTTTTGGTTTTTGCCAGTTCAAGCAGATGATAATTACCAATTGTATTCGGCTTCAGTACATCCACCGGACAAACGCTGTAATACTGCGGACTTGCCAGTGATGCAGCATGAATGATATAGTCTATATCTTCCTCTATCTCTATCGGTTCTGACAGGTCATTCTGAATGATCTCTATACTGTCAAATCCCTCTGCATGCATAAATCTCTGCACAAATTTGTCCTTGTTTCGAACTACTGCGATCAGTTTTACATTTATATTTCTGACAGTTCTGACATACAGCAGAAAATGGACAATATAAGATGCCAACATCCCATACGCACCCGTCAGAAGTACTGTACTGTTCTCCAGTCGTTCCCAGCTGTTATTGCGTGAAAAAATATCCTCCATATCTTTTTGCAAGATCGGATTCATCGTGTATTTCCCCCTCATTTTCCAAAATCACATAATAATACAAGTATATTATACCCTTGTCCGCACATTTAATCAACAAGCAGAAAAATCCCTGAACTCCATTGGAATTCAGGGATTTCTCTGCCTTAAAACTTTTTATTTTTATTTTTCGAAGAGGTCTACAAGTTCCTGTCCATCCTTGTATCCGGCATCTTTAAGCTGTTCTACGAACCACTCATCTACACCGTCTACTGCTTCTTTGAAGGAATCGATGTCCATATCGTCTTTCTTTGTGAATGTTACACCATTCTTGGATTCCCAGCGGTTCATGATCTCTTCGTCACCGGAACGGTTGATGTAACGCTCATACTCTACGGCTTTCTGTCCACACTCGTCAACAACTGCCTGCTGCTCCGGTGTCAGAGTATCGTAAAGATCCTGGTTGATGCAGAAGAACAGACAGTCATA
>ERZ773162.2414-NODE-2414-length-11879-cov-4.448241_pt1 | contig 11879 bp, 7 predicted proteins | sample MGYA00511113_ERZ773162 | MGnify/ENA primary metagenome ERZ773162 (study PRJEB29015, sample SAMEA2737807) | human gut metagenome | biome: human gut; feature: human-associated habitat; material: faeces | place: China | collected 2012 ... | reverse complement strand
ATGGAAGCGTTGCCAAATTGTTTGAGGTTGATAGGAAAACGGCGGGTGGCATACTTATGATAAGGCATCGTGACGAAGGTAATGAGGATACAGAGCAACAGCAACCCCATCATGAAGTAATAAACATATTGCCACTCGTATTCGTAAGTAAGCCATGCTGTAAGCGATGTGCCCAACTGCCCCAATACCATAAAAAACAGGTAAATGGCGGGTTGTGCAGCGCTTCGTTCAATATCCAGTTTGTCCCAGCCTTCACCGGTGGTGGGTTCATTGCCGGGGGTGATCTTTTCGGTTGCTTCTACGTTACCGGCATACTTGATGAGAGTAAACAGATTGACCATCATCAGTACCATACGCAGGAATCCCATAAACAGACTGCATAGCGCCAACAGGAATATGCTGTCTGTCTTGGCGCAGATGTAGCTGAAGATATACATCAGCGAAAATCCGACGATACACATCATTTTCTCCCTGCGGATACATACCAACCGGTACAGGAAAGGGCAGAATGCCGCCATGCCTATGGATGTGGCGAAGTTGGCAAACTGGATATGTTCGGATATGATGTCCAGACCGCTCATCATCTCCGTGCCGCTGGCAGAGTAAGTTCCGCCTACTGTAAGAATGGGCAGGAAGAACATGAACAGGATGATAATGCCTATCGGTTTAGGCACCCAGTTATAGAAAGGATCGTTTTTGGGATATGCGGGCATTTCCTTAACAATTAATGATTGAAAATCAGAGTTCGGCTTTCACTATTACCATCATACCGGCAGCAAGTTTTTCGTTATCTTCTTTGGAAAGATTGGTGAAGTCGATGCGTACGGGTATGCGTTGTTGTATTTTGACGAAGTTTCCGGCTGAATTGTCGGTAGGAACCAATGAGTACTTGGAACCCGTGGCGCCGGATATGGCTGTGATTGTTCCCGTGAACTCTTTGTCGCTGATAGCATCTACGGTGATGGTAACCTTTTGTCCTATATGCAGGTTTTCCACTTGAGTTTCCTTATAGTTGGCGACAATCCATTTTTGAGTATCGGGCAGGATATAAGTAATGGTTTGTCCGGCTGTGATGAACTGGCCTTCTTCCAGTGCCCGGCGTCCCAATTTGCCATCGCAGGGAGCCACTACTACGGTGTAAGAAAGATTCAGACGTGCCATTTCCAAAGCAGCGGTTGCCCGTTGGATGGCGGCTTCCGTACTTTCACGGCGGTGTGATACTTCATTGACTCCCGACAAAGCGGCTTTTTGCTGGCGTTTTGTTGCTTCCAGCTTCTTGCGGGTGGCTTCGTATTCCGTTTCTATCTGTTCCAACTGTATGGGAGTGGCTGCATTTCTTTGCACCAGGTTCTGGTAGCGTTGGCGGTCTTTCTCCAGTTTGGCAAGACGGATTTCAATTTCAGAGATGGAAGCGTCGTACACGGAAGCGGTGGTCTGTGTGGTTTGCAGTGTGGCCCCGATTACGGTAGCGCCGGCCAGTGCGTCTTTCAGTGCGGCTTCGGCTTCCATTACGCGTATCTTATATTCGCGGTCGTCCAATACAAGGAGCGTATCGCCTTTATGTACCTCTTGATGTTCGGTAAAATAAATCTTCTTGATATAGCCTGATGCGCGTAGGTTGATAGGGGATATGTACTGCTCTATCTGTGCGTCATTACTGGTTTCTGTGCGATTGTAGCCGAGGAAGAGACAGGCAACTTCCACTATTCCCCAAACAACGATTGCTGCTCCCAACAAGCTGACTGCGATTTGCCAGCGACGTAGCTTACGAAGTTTTTTAGCTTTCTCCTGATGTGTGTTCGATGCGTTATTTTTTTCTATTGCTTCCATATTATGATGATTTGATTAACTTGTTATTTAATTAATGTATCTATTTGTCCTGTCAGCTTCAACAGCAGCAGGGTTGTTACCCGATAGTTGTAATGTGCACTGATATAGTTGTTTTGCGCTTCGCTCATCTGCATTTCGTCTTGCAGGACTTCGGTCATGGAAGCGATACCCTCTCTGTACCGATCCATTGTGACCGTATATACATCTTCGGCAAGCAGGTAGTTATCTTTCTGCTTTTTGAAGTTACGTTGGTTGTTCATCAGGTCGTTGGTGGCGTTCAGATATTGGGTCTGCAGATTTTTGCGGGTATTTTCCTGTGCCAGCTTTATATTTTCGATGTCTATTGCAGCTTTTCGGTTTTTGTAGCGCTTATCCAGTCCGTCGAATATAGGAACGCGTAAGGATACGCCCAGTCCGTAGGAACGGAACCAATGGTTGGACGGTCCGGAATGGAACCAACGGTAGGCCTTGTCCGTATAGGCGGAGAACATCCAGTTGGCGGTCAGGTTTAATGAAGGAATATAACCGTGACCAATCATCTTTTTCTGCTTTTCAGCCATGACCCTTTGCGATTGCAGCAGTTGGAGTTCGTACAGATTTTCGGATAGTCCGGTCAACTCAACAGGCGTAATGTTCTCGGAGTTTACCGGAACTAAGGTTATCTGTTCTTCGGCAGGATAATCCATGATATATTTCAGCAGGTTCAGTTGTTGTTCCTGCATGGCCAGTACATTGTCGTATTGTACTTTCAGATTTTCCAGATTGATATTCACCCGCTTCAAGTCAACTTCCATTGCCATTCCATTATCAAAGAAAGCCTGTGTTATATCCCGCAACTCTTCCAGACGGGTGATATTCGCCTTTATCAACACTATTTGCTCGGCTGTTACTTGCCCCAGATAGTACATCTTGCTGATTTGAAGAATAATGTCCTCCCTCGCCTTACCATAAGACAAGCGGCTGATCTCCTCCACAACTTTAGCAATAGACATAGAAGTATAAAGAGTCTGGTTGAAAAGCGGCATTTGCATTTCCAGGCCTGCATTAGCAGAATGTTGCAATGTTTGAGTAATATTATAGGGAACGCCGTAAGATGAACCGTCCGTCACAGATACCGGAGGATCAAAATTATTACTATAACCGGCGACAGCACTAATCTGCGGCAACAATCTTGCCCGATTTTCAGATACACCATATTTGCTTTTCTGTATTTCTCTACGCTTGCTCTCCAACGACAAGTTGTTATCAATACCTATCCGAAGGCAATCTTCCAATGTCAAGGTTTCTACTCCTTGCGCTCTCCCGTTTACAACGAGCAAAATAAAAAAGGTAAAAATGAACAGTAGTCTTTTCATAATATATGCTCTATAATCGGCTACAAATTTAGTGGGTTAGGACAAATGAAAGCTACCCATAAACCGACTCTTTATATTCATATTTTCCTTTTTCAACAGAACTTTTGATAGACAAAACTCCGTACTTAGTCGATTTTATTTTCATCTATCCCAGTATCTGCTTAGTTTTGAGGTATTAAAACAAATAAAGAATGATTAATCAGCATATTCAAACAACCAAATAGCGTTTGTTTTTCATAATTTTTTAGTGAATGCAAAACGGCTCTCTTCGGGAGGAAGAGAGCCGTTCTTATCTAATAACCTTATCTATTCTATGCAATAAGGTAAGCATTACATCATTTCATTCAAGATTTCTTAGAGATTCTGCTTCTACTCATCCATACCAGAATCATCACTCCAATCAACAGCAAAGCCAATGCTGCGTAAGCAATACTTTCCGTCACATGTATGCTCTGCGGATCAAACCACATCTCAATCGTATGTTCACCGGCCGGAATATTCATTACACGCAACACATAGTCCGCCCGGGCAATATCCACCGGCTGACCGTCAATCGTTGCCTGCCATCCCGGATAATATATTTCAGAGAAAACAACTACACCGTCTTTAGCGGAAGAAGTCTTATAAACCAAACGATTCGGCTCATAGCTCGTCAAACGAATGGCAGACAGAGAGTCCTTATATCCTTCCGTCACACCCTTCAGTTTTTCCTTAAACTTCGCATCTACTACAGCGATTTCCGTAGGAAGAATATCATTCAAAGCATCAATTTCCTCATTTGCATTATTCACATACTGCACCTTATCCACAAACCAGGCATTACCGTATGCATACGGATTTTCCACAGGAACAGGCTGCCCCTGTTGTCCGGCAGGGAAGATAAAATATTTCGTGTTCAGCATATTCAGCACACGAAATTTAGAAGCATCCACGCTGTCCATTTTGCCACCGGCAGCAGCTACTTCCTGATAGGTCGCCTGCATTTCCGGAGTAATATGATGATCGATCATTTCCTGATAACGGCGCAACTTGGCGGCATGATAACCACCGACACTCTTATGCCAGTACGCTGTATTATTCTCATTAAATGTATTGCCGGGGAAACCTACAAAGTTCAATACCCGATAATATAAGGTCGTATCTTGAAGAATAATTTCATCCGCCTGCGTCTTGACGAATGCTTCCGCTTGTTTGGACTTCGGAACAAACAGATCATCATACAAATAGCGTTTGTTGACACTCCACATATCTATCAGACACAGAAGTACAATACCTCCTAAGGTGAATGAGGCTTTCAACTTCTTCTGTTGATATAAGAATAAAAGCAGGCAACCTATAACGATGATAAAAAAGCTACGCCATGCATCCGAAGTTAGTATCGCCTCACGCATATCTTTCAGGCTGGTCATGACAGGAACAAGATGTTCCGCCGGAAGCCCTTGCTTCAAAGCAGCCATTTCCTGTCCTGAACTGAAGTTGGAGAAGAAAACTCCCGGAGCAACAGCCAGAATCAACGCAACACCGGCTGTAAGCACCAACGTGACAATTACTCCTGTACGGTTCTCTTTCAGCTTCAGGATATCCGGTTTGCTCAGAATCTCTTTCAAAGCAAAAATCGCCAACAACGGAATTGTAAATTCGGCTATTACAAGAATGGAGGATACCGCACGGAATTTATTATACATCGGAATATAATCGATGAAGAAATCAGTCAGCCCCATGAAGTTCTTTCCCCACGAAAGAAGGATAGAAAAAATGGTGGCTCCCAACAGTGCCCATTTGAGCGGGCCTTTAACAATAAAACATCCCAAAATAAACAGGAACACAACAAACGCTCCGACATATACCGGCCCGGCAGTCCACGGCTGATCGCCAAAATAGGGTGTCAACTGCGAATAAAGGTTTCCGTACATCGGGTTTGCTTTTGCCATAGCAGTTTCATTCTGTGACAAAGTAGTAGAACAGCCCCCTCCCTTAACGTTGGGCACTAATAGAGTCAGTGTTTCACCTATACCATAGCTCCAATTTGTAATATAATCGCGGTCCAGTCCGCTACTGGTCTGGTTGGCAGCAGGGCCTTCCTGTTTCAGTTCGCTCTTACCGCGCATGGTCTCCTTACTATACTCGTAAGTATGGTACAAGTTGGAGATATTTACGCAAACTCCTACCACAGCAGCTAATGCAAGAATAGCGCTAGCCTTAAAGAAATGCGGCAATTCCTTCTTTTCATAAGCATCAACAAAATAAGCTATTATAAAGAACAGGATCACAAACATGAAGTAATAACTCATCTGAATGTGATTCGACTGAATCTGAAGAGCAATAAACAAGGCTGTAATAACCCCTCCTAACAAATATTTCTTCCGATAAGCCAATACGACACCGGCAATCGTAGGCGGAATATAAGCCAATGTAACAAACTTCCAGATATGCCCCGCCGGTATCAGAATAAAGAAATAGGAAGAGAATGCCCATATAATCCCCCCTAGTCCTGCCAGCCATGCTGATAATCCGAATGCTCGCAGAAGGATATAAAAGCCCAGCATCATAATGAAAGTCAGTACGACATAGCCGGGAAGGTATAACTGATACACCTTTTCCACCCACTTCAAAGTCTTTGTTGAATCGTAGCTCGGAGACATCTGATAGGTAGGCATACCGCCAAAAATAGAGTTTGTCCAGCGTGTACGTTCTCCGGTACGTTCGAGATATTCCTTGGATTCTTGCCCTGCACCAACTCCGGCCACCGAATCGTGCTGAAACAGAATACGACCTTCGATATCAGCCGGAAAGAAATAAGCAAAAGAAAGAATGATAAAAGCCAGAATGGCAATTAAGTCTGGAAGGATTTTCTTCATAATATATTGATAGTTGATAAATGATAATTGATAGTTGAGAATGATAACTGACTTGTTGCATTCAGCCCCCAAGCCAACAACTATCATTTATCAACTATCAATTATCAACTGAATTTAGTATCTATAATGATCCGCCTTGTAAGGGCCGTCTACCGATACACCGATATAAGCAGCCTGTTCAGGAGTCAGCTTAGTCAGTTTCACCCCGATTTTTTCAAGATGCAGACGGGCTACTTCCTCATCCAGATGTTTCGGCAAACGATATACATTTATATCATATTTTTTATTGAACAGTTCGATCTGAGCCAATGTCTGATTAGTAAACGAGTTACTCATCACGAATGACGGATGTCCTGTCGCACACCCCAGATTTACCAGACGGCCGTCGGCAAGCAGTATAATGCTATGGCCATCCGGGAAATAATAACGGTCTACCTGCGGTTTTATATTCACGCATTTGATACCCGCATAATGTTTCAACGCATCCACCTGAATTTCATTGTCGAAGTGACCGATATTACATACGATAGCCTGGTCTTTCATCTTCTCCATGTGGTCAATACGGATAATATCGATATTGCCAGTAGTAGTCACGAAAATATTGCCTTCAGTGCACGCATCCTCCATTGTCACTACTTCAAAGCCTTCCATTGCCGCTTGCAATGCACAGATCGGGTCTACTTCCGTCACAAGCACACGTGCCCCGTAAGAGCGCATGGAATGTGAACATCCTTTACCGACATCACCATAGCCACACACAACTACTACCTTACCGGCAATCATCACATCCGTTGCACGCTTGATACCGTCAGCTAATGATTCACGACATCCGTACAGATTATCGAATTTGGACTTCGTTACCGAATCGTTCACATTGAATGCCGGGAATAACAGTTTGCCTTCTTCCTGCATCTGGTACAGACGGTGTACACCTGTGGTTGTCTCTTCAGATACGCCACGAACTTCTTCCGCTACGCGATGCCAACGGGTAGCATCTTCCGCCAACACTTTCTTCAAGATAGCATTCAGCTCTATTTCATCTTCTGCGTGCACTTCCTTATCCAGCACGGCAGCATTGTTTTCAGCATCATAACCAACGTGAATCATCATGGTTGCATCACCACCATCATCTACAATCACATTCGGTCCTTTACCACCGGGGAAACTCAAAGCCTGCAACGTACACCACCAGTAGTCGGCAAGCGTTTCACCCTTCCATGCAAACACAGGCACCCCCGAAGCAGCGATCGCTGCCGCAGCATGGTCTTGTGTCGAATATATATTACAAGAACACCAACGTACTTCAGCACCTAAAGCAACCAATGTTTCAATCAGAACGGCTGTCTGAATGGTCATGTGCAACGATCCCATAATACGGGCACCTTTCAACGGTTTGGATTCTCCATACTTTTCGCGAAGAGCCATGAGGCCGGGCATTTCTTTTTCTGCCAAATCGATTTCCTTGCGTCCGAAGTCAGCAAGCGTAATATCTGCCACCTTGTAGGGCAGAGTAGAGAATAATTCTGTAGACATATTGTAAATCATTTATAAATAAGTGGTGCAAAGATAGAACATTCTGATTAGTAGGGCAAAAGCTATCCTCCTTTTTTATATTATAATAACTAGGAAGCCTGGCACGTTTGTCGGATTATTGTCTTATATTTGCAGTATTAATGCACTTTATACAACATTGATAACAGATTTATTGAACCTTCTATGCAAAACAACGAGAACAAGACAAAAGAAGAGCTGATTAAAATTATAGAACAATTAGAGAAGAAAGTCGAAGATCTTTCTTCTATGCAGTCATACCCCGTACAAGAACGTTTCCGTGAAAAATACAGTACCCGTATTCTGGACGCCCTACCCGATATGTTGACAGTTTTCGACCACGATGCAAACATTATTGAACTCGCCTCCTCTCCGTCGACCAATCATGTGGAAGGTATCAATGCCGATAATATCACCCATTCTAACGTAAAAGACATACTCCCGCCGGAAGCCTACGAAAGCGTACGCCAAAATATGGACAGGGTAATCCTTACAGGAGAAAGCTCAACATCCCGACATGATCTGATGCTGGACGGTATCTTACACCATTACGAAAATCGTATTTTCCCTCTGGATAACGAATACCTGCTATGTATGTGTCGCGATATATCCGAACAATGGAATGCGGAACAAACCAACAAGAAACAACAAAAAGAGCTGGAGGCCGCCAGAATCAAAGCCGAAGAATCGGACCGCCTGAAATCTGCTTTTCTTGCCAACATGAGTCATGAGATCCGTACCCCCCTGAACGCCATCGTCGGATTTTCCAAATTAGTCATCGACGCTGAATGCACAAACGAGAAGGAACAGTATGCTGAAATCATCGAGAGAAATTCGGAAATATTACTGAATCTGTTCAATGATATTCTGGATTTGTCATCACTCGAAGCCGATTCATTGAGTTTCAATATCCGCCCTATCAAATTAATAGATATCTGCCTGCAACTGGAACAGCAATTCTGTTATAAAGTCAAAAACGGTACTAAACTGATTCTGGACGATGTAGATACCGAGCTTTATGTATCCGGAGACTGGAACCGTATCATACAGATTATAAGTAACTTGCTTAGTAATGCTGCCAAATTCACCCCAAAAGGAGAAATTCATTTCGGCTATCGGGAGAAGGAAGATTTCGTGGAATTTTATGTCAAAGATAGTGGTATCGGTATCCCGGCAGAAAGAGTAGCTACTATCTTCCAACGATTCGGTAAAATAAACGACTTTGTACAAGGTACCGGACTCGGATTAACTCTTTGCAGAATGCTAGTAGAGAAAATGGGAGGACGTATATGGCTGCGTTCCCAAGAAGGAAAAGGAAGCAGATTCTACTTCACCCTGCCTCTGATTCGTCAATAAGAACAACCGAATAAAAATAGCCGGATTATCAGAAACAAAAAAAACGACGAGTATTTGCATTTACCATACACCCCGTCGTTTATTTATTATCACACGTATACCCTATTTCTTGGCAACCGGCGCACTTAGCATTTCCTTGTATTTCGCCGGATCATTCAGAATCTTCACAGCTTCCTTCAAGCCGTCATCATCCTTCAACTGCTGAATGATATTACCACGCTGATAATAATAGCGCTTTATAATTTCAGAAGCTATCATCTTCTTTATATCACCGGAGAAATAATCTAAATCGCGCTCAAGGTCATGGTTCAACTTCTTCTCGAGTGCCTTGAACTCTTCCGAAGCACCCTCCATATAACCTTCAAATTCGGCAGCCTCCTTCAAAGTTTTCAGAATTTTCTCACTTTGCTGGTCATATTTGAAATCAGCCTTCTTCACCAATGTCTTAAAGTCATTATAATCAGCGTCCGTAACCTCGAACTTTTCAGGCTCTACGATAGTAGGATGTTTCAGGCAGTACTGAGTTGCATAATCGAATATCAGATTATCCCGAACCAAATAAAACAGGATATTCGGCAACTTTTCCTGTTTGATAGCAACATCCGGCATCACCCCGCCTCCGTCGCGCACTTCACGTCCGGCAGCCGTATAGAACACTTTCGTCAAACTATCAGGAATAGTACCTACACTTCCGTCTTCATTCCGGTGTTTATAGTCAATAGCTTGCACACAGCGTCCGCTTGGAATATAATATTTGGAAGTAGTCACTTTCATCGTTCCTCCATAAGGCAGAGAACGGGGCACCTGTACCAGTCCTTTGCCAAAAGTACGACTGCCGACAACTACAGCACGGTCAAGGTCCTGCAAAGAACCCGACAGAATCTCAGAAGCAGAAGCTGTGCCACTATTTACCAATACAGCAATCGGAATATCCAAATCCAACGGTTCACGTAAAGTCTTATAAGTATTGCTCGCCTGCTTAATTTTACCTTTTGTTGTTACAATCACTTTTCCACGTGGCAAGAAATAGTTAGCAATTTCCACCGCCTCATCCAACAAGCCGCCGCCATTCCCGCGAAGGTCAATTACCAACGAAGTAGCCCCTTGTTTCTTTAAATCCAGAAACGCCTTCTTAAACTCCTTAGAAGGATTACCGGAAAAAGTACTCAAATTAATATATCCTACCTGATTATCCAGCACAGCAGCATAAGGAATCGCCGGATTTTGAATAGATTCACGTACAATCGTAAATTCCATCGGTGTATTCCCTCCCTTCGCATTGGGACGGTTCACTTTCAATTTAAAGCTGGTTCCAGCCTGTCCGCGCAACATCTGGCTGACTTCCGCATTGTTCTTACCCGCAAGATCCTTGCCATCGATTTCCATTAGAATATCTCCGGCTTTCAATCCGGCTTTCGCGGCAGGTGTACCTTCGAAAGGTTCGGAAATCATCGAACGTTTGAGCTTTGTATTATAAGCAATGTAAGAACCGATACCACCGAATGAGCCTTTAATCATCTGTTCCAGTTCACTCTGGTCTTCTTCCGGAAAATACTCCGTATAAGGATCCAGCGTGAAAAGCATATTGTCAATCCCTTCCCGAATGGTCTTGTTCGGGTCAATTGTATCTACATAGAACATATCCAGCTCTTTCACAATCGCATTGAATATATCCAAATTCTTGGCAATCTGGAAATTGCGGTCGTCTCCACTCTTGAAACTAAAGAAAGCTACCGTAGCTATCACGGCTACTACAACAATAGCTATCCGCCCACTCAGCAATTTTTTCATACTTCTTTCAATATAAATGAGTTGTAAAAGTAACTCAATCCCTGGTTATTCCGCCAGAATCCTGTTAATATTTAACTTAATTTCATCCCAACGTTCTTGCGGCATGGATGTTCCGATTACCTGAATAACATTTCCCGATAGAATAGAACCTATTTTAGCACACTTCTCCAACGAATATCCACATGTCAATCCATATAGAAAACCGGAAGCAAAATAGTCCCCCGCACCGGTAGTATCCACGACCTTCTCTACCGGGATAGCAGAAACCTTAATTTCTTCCGTTCCTTTACGAATATAAGAACCTTCCGCACCAACTTTTACGATAGCAATACTGCATTTTTTGGCAATCACTCCTAAAGCCTCTTTCGGCTCCTTACCCGTGAAAGCCTTCGCTTCTTCTTCGTTCGCAAAGACAATGTCCACGTATTTATTTATTAATAAGGAGAAAAACTCCATATCACTAGCTACAATATTATAACTTGCCATATCGAGACAAATCTGCAATCCTGCTTCTTTTGCCAGTTCAATGGCATGAAGAATCATTTCATGGTCTTGTACCAGATAACCTTCTATAAATAAGTAAGCATACCCTTTAAACATATCAAGAGTCAGTTCTTCTGCCCTTAAAGAAGCAGCCGCTCCCAAATAAGTACCAAAAGTACGTTCTCCATCCGGTGAAATAAAAGTAGATGCAACACCGGAAGGAAGTTGTTCCGAAATCAATAATTTATCCTCAATATCATTTTTCTGAAGATTATTACGAAAAAAATCCCCAAAATGATCATTTCCTATTTTTCCTATAAATCCTGTTCCGGCACCAAGACAAGCCAGCCCAAGTATGGCATTTCCTGCCGATCCACCCGTTGCCTGGTAGGTTTTCATTTGTGAAAATCTCGTGTTAATCTGCTGTAACTTAGCGTCATCAATCAGTTGCATGCTTCCTTTGGGTAATCCCATTTCCTCCAGGAGCGTATCATCCTCTAGGGTTGCAAGTACGTCTACCAGGGCGTTGCCCAATCCTATTATTTTGTCCATTTCAAATATTTTTTTTGCAAAGATATTGCATATTTCAAAAAAACCTACTACTTTTGCATCGCAATTGAGAAAAACATTCTTCCTTAGCTCAGTCGGTTAGAGC
>ERZ773162.2408-NODE-2408-length-11919-cov-2.609322_pt1 | contig 11919 bp, 9 predicted proteins | sample MGYA00511113_ERZ773162 | MGnify/ENA primary metagenome ERZ773162 (study PRJEB29015, sample SAMEA2737807) | human gut metagenome | biome: human gut; feature: human-associated habitat; material: faeces | place: China | collected 2012 ... | reverse complement strand
TATCATTCATGTAAAGACAATTTTCCTGCTGATAATACCAGTAGAAGAGCAGTAGTTGCGTGGACGGTTGTAACACTTCCACACTTCGTAATTCCTGCCGATACTTTTCTTCAAGACAGGTACCCATAAATGGCAGATAGATCTGACTGTCCGGCACTATAAATGAAATATGTGCTTTTATGAATGCAGTCCTTCTGTATGCGTCTATCATATCCATAACGAAAACTACAGGCAGTGCTTCTTCCATTTGGATACGACGAAGCTGCTTCTTCAAAGAGCCAATCTGACTTAGTTTATCTTTGGGCCATAGGAAAATACATTTCATTTTATCAAGTTCCACAAGCCGCATTTCATATCGTTCGGTAATGTAATATGGTAACTCCAATTCACCTTTCCAACGATGATATTTCACTGACACACCAAGCATTTTCTCCAGATATTCCATTCTGTTATTCTCCCATATATATTTATAACTCAGAAATCATATTATAACATATATAATGTTATATCATAATTATTATGTTAAATAAAGGATTTTCAATAATTTTGCACAAAAAAATCCCCTGACAGAGGATTCTCCGGGATTTCCGGAAATATCTCCTTCAGGGGATTCGTTATTATAACATCATCCAGTAAAAATCAGACATTTTCTTGTTTCGTATCAGTTCTTGAAGCTGTGGATTGGTGCCGGGATACGTCCGCCGCGCTCTACAAATGCATCACATGAGAACTGATTTACCGGCATGATCGGAGCATATCCGAGAAGTCCTCCAAACTCTACTGTCTCTCCTACTCCTTTACCGATAACAGGAATTACACGTACTGCAGTCGTCTTCTGATTGATCATTCCAATCGCAGATTCATCAGCAATGATACCTGCAATTGTAGATGCCTTTGTATCACCCGGGATTGCGATCATATCAAGACCTACAGAGCAGACACAGGTCATTGCTTCGAGTTTTTCCAGTGTCAGTGCACCAAGATTTACAGAATCGATCATTCCCTGATCCTCGCTGACCGGAATAAACGCACCGCTCAAACCGCCAACTGCCTGCGCTGCCATAACACCGCCTTTTTTTACCTGGTCATTCAAAAGTGCAAGTGCTGCAGTCGTTCCAGGTGCTCCTACTCTCTCCAGGCCGATTTCTTCAAGAATTTCCGCTACACTGTCACCGATTGCCGGTGTCGGTGCAAGCGACAGGTCGATAATACCAAACGGAATACCCAGACGCTTGGATGCCTCCTGTGCGACCAACTGTCCTACACGCGTCACCTTAAAAGCTGTCTTTTTGATGGTCTCACAAAGGACTTCAAAACTCTCGCCACGCACAGCTTCCAAGGCTGTCTTTACAACGCCCGGTCCACTGACACCGACATTGATGATAGCATCTGCCTCGGTCACACCATGGAAAGCCCCTGCCATAAATGGATTGTCATCCGGTGCATTACAAAATACCACCAGTTTGGCACAACCAAGAGAATCCTGTTCCTTGGTATATTCTGCGGTTTCTTTTACCATCTGTCCCATCAGACGGACAGCATCCATATTGATACCGGTCTTAGTAGATCCCACATTCACGGAACTACACACGAAATCTGTGCATGCCAATGCCTGTGGAATAGAACGGATCATATTTTCCTCTGCAGGCGTCATCCCCTTGGATACCAGTGCGGAATAGCCACCGATAAAGTTCACGCCCACGGTCTTTGCCGCGCGATCCAAGGTCTTTGCGATCGTCACATAATCTTCCGGGCTCTTACATGCTGCGGAACCAACCAGTGCGATCGGGGTAACGGAAATACGCTTGTTTACGATCGGAATGCAATAATCGTTCTCGATCTCCTTACCGACTTTGACCAGATCCTTTGCTACGGTCGTGATCTTATTGTAGATGTTGGTATTTAACTGATCCAGATCCGAATCCATACAATCTAAAAGGCTGATACCAATGGTAATCGTACGCACATCCAGATTTTCCTGTTCTACCATTTTGTTTGTCTCGTTGACTTCACCAAAATTAATCATGATACTCTCCTTTAGATTCTATGCATTTTTTCAAAAATCTCTTCACGCTGGCATTTTACATCAACGCCAATCTTTTCTCCCAATTCACGCAGATCTGCCTGGCACTCTGCAAAAGGTTTTTGACATGCAGCAAAATCCACGATCATCATCATATTAAAATAATCCTGTACGATGGTCTGTGAAATATCCAGTACGTTGATGCCATTCTCTGCCAAGTATGTGCAGACTCCTGCAATAATGCCTACGGTATCTTTGCCTACTACTGTGATAATTGTTTTCTGTGTGTTTTTCTCCATGTCAATTCTCCTTTTATTTTTGATCTATGATTATAGTTGTATAAACTATAACACCAATTTCAGTTTCTGCCAAATAAAATCTGTCTTTATCTAAAGCCGGATCAGACTGGATGGTCTGTCCCTCTTTGCCACCTCGATAGGAAAATCATTGCCCCGGTACGGATTATCCCCTAAGGAGATCTCTAAGCGGACAGTCTCATATGCCAGTTCATCATAATTATTTTCTTTGGACAGATGTCCCAATAAAATATGCTGCATGCCATCGTGAAGGATCTGTCCCAATAACTGTCCGCTGGTCTCATTGGACAGATGTCCCCGCTCACCCAGGATGCGCTGCTTTAAAGGATAGGGATAAGCCCCCACCTGCAACATATGGATATCATGATTTGCCTCAAGCAGCAGGGCATCCAAGCCCTCCATATGTGAGACAATATCAGCATCATAATAGCCCAGATCTGTCACAATGCCCACACGATGTCTGCCATCTGAGACAAGATAGGCGACCGGATCTGCTGCATCGTGTGAGATCGACATAGGATAGATCTCCAGATTTCCAATGAAAAAGGTCTTGCCCGCCTCGATCACATGAAATAAAGACGGATCGATCTTTCCAACCGATGATGATTGCAGGATGGCATCTGCCGTCCCCTTTGTCGCATAGATCGGCAGTCCGTATTTGCGCGCGACCACGCCCAAGCCCTGTATATGGTCACTATGTTCATGTGTGATCAGCACCCCATCCATATCCGATGTGGTGTAATCATATGTATTCATTCCCTCCTCAATACGCTTGCCGCTGATCCCGGCATCTATCATCACGTGGCACTGATCGCTTCCCAGACAGATGCAGTTGCCACTGCTGCCACTGGCTACACTAAAAAAATCCATCTTATGACTCTTTCCAATAAACTAAGATATCATCCCCCTCGTGAAGTTCGTCTGAATATCCGCACGGCGCGCCATTGATCGTCGTTACGATCGGTCTGCCGCCACCCGCGTGCACATCAAAATCGATCACATTGAAGATGTCTACAAAAATATAACTGCTCTTGCCACTCAAATATACCGGTTCATGGTTGACTGTTACATGCAGCCCGGCTTCTTCCGGTGCTTTTTCCTCTGCGGCGGTTTCCTTTGCCGGACTATCTCCGCCGGATGCACCTGCGCCCGCCTGCTTTGCCTCGTCAGGGGCTTCTGCCTGCGTGCCGCCATCTGCCTGTGCCTCAGAACCAAAGCCGTATTTGCTGGCATGTTTTAACTGATCTAAGATATTGCTCGCCTGGCTTCCTGTCTCCTTTGCCTGTACCGGCGCTGCACCAAAAGCAAGTACCGTCCAGTCGATCGAGAAATTCTCATAGATCAAAGACTCCAGCGTAGCCGGTCGGTTGTTGACCAGGATCTCACGATCCGGGTCGATCTCCACATCCATAAACTCTGCCAACTGACCTACGGTATAAAAACTACGGGTCTCGATCACATCGCCCTCCTGGATCTCATAAGAGCCCGGCTCTAATGAACCATTGACCTCCATGAACTTCGGACACATCACATGTTTGCCACAGACTTCAAATGCCATGGTATTGCCGACATACTCGTCCAATTCCTCGATCGTGCAGACTGCTTCCTCTCCTGCCGTTGACGGCTCTATGGTAATAAAACAGTTAAACTCAAGCGGCGTATTCATACCGACAGTCACATCATTCATCTTGACCACAGCAGACTCGCCCTCGCCGCCACGCACCATACGAGGCGTTCCATTGACCGTAAAATGGATTTCACGGCCACGGCGCGGGAATAGTTCCTCTGTCGTAAATCCTGCCTGCATAGCGGCATCTACGACTGTCAAATGACCATTGTCATATAACTTCATCATTTCTCCGTTGAAATGGATCATGATAAAGTTGTTTTTCTGCTCATAATAGTTGAGGCAGATACCGATCGGTGTCACAAGCAGCGGATCCTTTTTGATGCCTTCCTGCTCAAAAATGATATTCTTCATGACTTCCTCGCCACGGAGGGCAACACGCTCCGGTACGATATCCAGTTTCTTGGCAAGGGACTCTGTATAGCCGTGGATCTTGCCACCACCACCAACGATAAATGCCGCACTAACAGACTTATCGCCATTCAGTTCGCGGATCTTGTTTGCTACTTCTGTCGTCATTTTCTCACGCACGACCTCAGTCAGTTTCCATACTTCCTCTGCAGATACAGTATGGGAGATCCCCATGATGTCCTCATAGGTCACTTCGTCTAAAGTACTGGAATCCAACTTGATCTGCTCTGCGGTAGCAAAGTCGACCAGATATGCCTGTACGATCACTTCCGTCAACTCATCACCCGCAAACGGGATCATGCCATAGGCGATGATGCTTCCGTCTCTGGTGATACAGATATCGGAAGTACCGGCGCCCACATCCACCAGTGCGATATTTAACATCCTAAAATTCTCTGGGATTGCCACATTGATAGCAGCAATAGGCTCGAGGGTAAGGTTTGCCACCTGTAGTCCTGCACGCTCTACCGCAGAATACAATCCATCTACAACATCTTCCGGCAGGAAAGTCACAATGATGATCTCGTCGATCTTGTTTGCCTTATGCCCTTCCAGACTGGAGAACAATTCATCATTCAGATAATATTTCATGACAGAATAACCGACACAATAGAATTTGTATCTGTTATCGCCCTCAGCAAGCAGTTCCTGCTGCGCCTGATCGATCCCCATCAGATCCAAGGTATGTAAGTCTTCGCCCGTAACAACCGTTTCTTCCGGATATTCGTAGGTCACCTGTGTTGTCACCGTACGCAGGACACGACCAGCCGCCGCGATACATACCTGTGTCAGGCTTGTCCCGATCGCTTCTTCCAAGACCTCCTTGACCTCACGGATGGTATCTCCCACGCGCCCGATGTCATGGATCTGTCCGTCCAACATGGATCTTGTCTGGTGTTCCCTCACACACTGGGCGATCACATGAAAGCCGTCGTCCGCCTGATAGCCCACCGTTCCGACGACATTTCGCGTTCCGATATCCAGTCCAAAAATGATATCTTCCAATGGATTCTTTTCATTCATAAATCTGCTCTCCTCTATCACTTTCCTATCCTAAGATCTGCCGTACCTGTGCCTGCGTCCCTTCCATACTTCCACTGCTGTCGATCACATGGGCACATGCCTGCCGAAAGGCTTTCTCCGGCATCTGGCTGGCGAAGATCTGATCTATCTTTTCGTCCGTGTAACCTCTGTCACGTTTCAGACGCATCCTCCGCTCGTCCTCTGAAGCATAGATATACCACAATTCATCACAGACTTCCTCGTAATGATCCTCTAAAAGAAGCGCTGCCTCGAAGAAAAAATAGTCCAACCTGCCTTGATTTCTCGCCTCTTTGACCTGTGCCAATACACATTCCTTGACCGCAGGATGGACAATGGCATTGACCTGTGCGCGCACCTCTTCTTTTGAAAAAAGCAGGCGCGCCATGCTCTCTTTTTCTATCCGTCCGGCTCCATCAAAGACCTGATAAGGACTTAGCAGGTCTACCAGCGCACCATAGCAGATGCTCCCTGGCTCCATCAATGACTTTGCCAGATCATCTGCTAAAGCAATATGACATTTGTAATTTTCCTTCAAATACGCCAGTACCGTCGACTTTCCGGCACCGACACCCCCGGTGATCCCTATAAACTTCATAATCTACTCCATTGTATCATTTTCTACAGGCAAAACAAAGTTATTTTGCATCATACCATGTATAGCCGGTATGCATATCGATCGTCAACGGCACTGCCAGTTTTGCAGCACCTTCCATCTCTTCCTGCAGGATCTTTTTTACCACCGGCAACTCTTCCTCTTTTGCCTCGATCAAAAGTTCATCATGCACCTGCAAAAGAAGTCTGGATGCCAAGCCTTCTTTTTGTAAACGGTCATGCACATGCACCATGGCGATCTTGATGATATCCGCCGCAGTTCCCTGGATTGGAGAGTTCATCGCGATACGTTCACCAAACTGGCGCTGCATAAAATTGCTGGATGAAAGTTCCGGAATCGGCCGGATACGCCCATACATGGTCTTGACCTCTCCTGCTTCCTTGCCCTCTGCTACCAACCCATCCAAAAATTCTTTCATGCGCGGATAAGCCAGAAAATAATCATCGATATACTTGCCAGCCTCTTTCTTGCTGATACCGAGATCCCGGCTCAGTCCAAAGGCACTGATCCCATAGACGATACCAAAGTTGACCGCCTTGGCATTGCGTCTTTGTAATTCTGTGACATCCTCAAAGGCTGTGTGGAATACCAGTGACGCTGTAGACCTATGGATATCCTGTCCCTGCAAAAAGGCATGGATCAGGTTCTGATCCCCTGACATATGGGATAAGACACGCAGTTCGATCTGGGAATAATCTGCATCCACAAAGACAAAACCATCCTTTGGATGAAAGACCTTGCGGATCAACTTGCCTAGTTCCATGCGAATCGGTATATTCTGTAAATTTGGCTCCGTACTGCTGATACGGCCGGTTGCCGTAACGGTCTGCTGGAAGGAAGAATGGATCCGTCCGTCCGGCGCAATACAATTTGAAAGTCCTTCTGCATAAGTCGATTTCAGTTTTGCCAGTTGGCGGTATTCTAAAATGTCTGCCACGATCGGATAGTCCGGTGCCAGATTTTCTAAGACATCTGCCGCCGTAGAATAGCCGGTCTTTGTCTTCTTGCCACCCGGCATCCCCATCTTTTCAAAAAGGATAAGTCCCAACTGCTTTGGCGAATTGATGTTGAACTCTTCTCCGGCTTCGTCATAGATCTTTTGCTCTAATTCCACCAGACGTCCCATCAGGCGTCCGCCATATTCTTCCAAGGCTTTAGCATCAATCGCAATGCCTTCCAGTTCCATATCTGCCAGTGTAAAGATCAGCGGCAGTTCGACATCCCGATACAGATCATCCATCTGCTTTTCTTTCAGGCTTTCCCACTGCATACCAGCCACACGGCTGCAGATATATGCCTCATAGCAGGCATAGGAGCAAAATTCCTTTGGCATTTCTTCCAATGCCTGCGCCAGACTTCTCTTGCCAAAGGTCTCCCCATAGCCCGGCACACTGATACCCAGATATTCGCTCGCCAGATCTTCTGCTACATAGGTATTCTTGAGCGGCTGCAACAGATACTCTGCCACTGCCACATCATAGACATTCTCATAATGTAAAAACCGCTCCTGCAAATGCGGTGTACAGATCTTTATGGCTTCCTTGACATTCATACATGCCAGACGCTTTCCCTGTGCTATCAGATGCTCTAAGACCTGCGTTATGCAGGAAATATCATCCATCGGTGCCCACAGACTCTTTTCTCCATCTGAAAGTGCTATACCGTAAATCTCGTATTCCTGACAGACATCTTCCGATATTTTCTGACTTGTAAAGAGGGATAACTGCCCATCGCCGTCCTTGGCAAGTGACGCATCCTCCCACTCCTTGGCACTGCGCTGTCTCCATGCCAGATACAGACCAATATAAGATGCCTGCCCCTTCGCCAATTCCTCTGCAAAAGCAGTCAGGCTCTGTGTATCCTCTGCCTGTGAGAAGGCATCTTCCGCTACATTCCTTGGTGCCTGAATCTGAAATCTGCCTAAAAGATTCTTGAACTCCCATTCCTTGCACAGCGCATATGCCTCCGGGGTAAAGATATCCGTAAGTCTTGCCGCTTGCAAATCATAGGTGATGTCCGCGTGCACCTCAATGGTCGCCAGTTCCTTTGACATGACCGCCTGATCGTAAAACTCCACGATATTCTTGGCGGCACGCGGCGGGCGTAACTGATCTGCTGCCTCATGTGCTGCCTCGATCGAATGATACTGGGAAATGATGGCTGTCGCTGTCTTTTCACCGATCCCCGGTACGCCAGGGATGTTATCCGCAGTATCTCCCATCAAAGCCTTGACATCGATAAACTCCGTCGGTGTCACCAGATAACGCTCTGCCACATCGGCTGCATAATAATTCTCAATCTCCGTACCCGTCTTTTTGGTCTTTGGAATACTGATCTTGGTATGGTCTGTTGCCAGTTGCAGAAGATCCCTGTCGCCGGAGACGATCGTGACTTCCATGCCCTGATCTTCAGCAAGGCGCGCCATAGTACCCAGAAGGTCGTCCGCTTCCAGTCCCTCTTTGGAGATCACCGTGATCCCCATTGCGGTAAGCATCTGCTTCATCATAGGAACCTGTTGACGCAGTTCATCTGCCATAGGCTTTCTCGTGCCCTTGTATTCTGCAAACATCTTGTGACGAAAAGTCGGTGCATGCTCATCAAAGGCTACGGTCAGATAGGACGGCTTTTCCGTGTCCATGATCTTGAACATGATATTTAAAAATCCATAGACCGCATTGGTATGCTGTCCTGCTGCATTGGTCAGATCCGGCAGTCCAAAAAAAGCACGGTTTAAAATGCTGTGTCCATCTATGAGTAATAACTTATTAGATTGCTCTTGTTTCATACTGTAGCCATTCCTTTTCCTTGTCATCTAAATATGGACTCAGGGTATCATAGACCTGTCTGTGATAAGTATTGAGCCAGTCTCTCTCTTTGTCTGTCATCATGTCCGGCAGTACTGCATCCAGATCGATCGGGGCAAAGGTCAGATTCTGGAACTGATAATACTGACCATACTCTGTCTTTTCTGCCTCGACACAAAGAAGTTCGTTCTCAATGCGGATACCATAACCGCCTTCTTCATAGAAGCCCGGCTCATCCGTTGTGATCATGCCCGGGATCAACTCCTGGGATGGGAACATATCAGTCGTGCGCCAACGGAATGCATTTGGTCCTTCATGCACATTTAAGATATGGCCTACGCCATGTCCGGTTCCACAACGGTAATCTAAGCCCAAATCCCAGAGCGGTCCTCTGGCGATCGCATCCAGATTGGTCCCGGATACGCCCTTTGGAAACTTTGCATGTGCCAGACGCAGGTGTCCCTTTAATACCAGCGTATACATCTTTTTGATCTCATCGGAAATCGGTCCTAAGACGATGGTTCTGGTAATATCGGTCGTACCCCCCAGATAATGTCCGCCGGAATCCACAAGCAGCATGCCTTCCGGTGCAAGTGTTGCATGATCTTCCGGTGTTGCTGAATAATGCATCATGGCAGCATTGGCACCATATGCACTGATGGTATCGAAACTCAGATCCAAAAATCCCGGCTGTTCCTCTCTGCGCTCCTGCAGATAATCAGACGCACTGATCTCTGTCATTGGTTCGCTGCCGACATTGGTCTTGAGATAATGAATAAACTTAGTCACGGCAAGACCATCATAAATATGAGCCTCGATCGTGTTTGCAACCTCTGTCTCATTCTTGATGGCACGCATCAGTTCTGATGGATCATGTCCCTCAAGGATCTGATCCTGACTGACAAGGCTCATAAGTTTGGCATTGATAGTTCCCGGATTTAAGAGAACCTTTCCTCCTGCTTCCTGCACGCGCTGAGGCAACTCATCATAAACTGCATCATACGGACGCAGTGTAAAACCACATTCTGCCAGATAATCTCTGACTTCCTCCGGCCACTTCTCATAGAAGGCATACAGGATAGCATCCTGTCCCGTCAAAAAGAGGAAAGACAAAAATACAGGTACATGCAAAATATCACCGCCACGCAAGTTGGTGATCCATGCAATATCATAAAGGCTGCCGACCAGATGGCTGTCTGCTCCCTTTTTCTTTAATTCTGCACGGATACGCGCCAATTTATCCTGGGTAGACTCCCCTGCATACTGCTGACGTAAAACAAAGACCGGCTCCTGTGGAAGGGCAGGACGATTCTCCCAGATCTCGGCGATCAGATTCTCATCCATGGCGATCTTGCCGGACTTTTTCTCAGCGATCCCACGCAACTCCTTGGCTTCTCCCGCTGCCATGCAGGCACCGTCAAAACCGATCGTAGCGCCCTCTTTCAGATGCTCCTCTACAAACTCCATGACGGTCGGCACTTCCGGCTCTCCTATACGGTATAAGGTCACATCACTGCCTGCCACCTGTGCAGCCGCCTGCACGAAATAACGTCCGTCTGTCCATACACCGGCTTCCTCTAAAGTGATCACCGCCGTACCAGCAGATCCTGTGAAACCTGTGATATAAGCACGACACTTATAGTGTTCTCCGACATACTCGGAAATATGATCATCGGAAGTCGGAACGACATAGACCATGATCCCCTTTTCCTGCATCAGGCGGCGCAGAGCACGCAGTCTTTCATTGATGACCTGTGGATCGATTTTTTTGCTCATAATACATACATCTCCTTTTCTATTGCACTAGGCAAACATGACACTTCTGCCATGTTCCACTCATAAAATCTAACTGATGTATTATACCACAACTAAGCCGCCTCTTCCATAAATTCGTAGTAATCCGCCTCACTTGCAAATAAAATGTATTCCCCATCTACATATCCCATAAATCCGCTTCCTACTGTGTATCCTTTCATTGTGCTGCCTCCTCTTTTCGATCAACCTGTCTTTTTTGTTGACCTTAGGGTAGCACATAGCATGTACCATTATTGTCTCATTGCATATAGTATTTTATTTTCCAAAGTTCCGTTTAAAATCCAAATATGATATGATGCTTGCAGAAAAGGAGATCACGACATATGCATGTTTTATTGTTTTTTATAGGAATCCTATTTTGTATCTGGTTTCTCATGCCCTTTTTTACCAAAAGAATCTTAAATCCCGGCAATGTGACCGGACTTATCTTTTCCGTCCTGCTGACGATTTACGGGATTTTTCCAAGGCAGATCCGGCAGGGCATGACCGCGGCGCTCGCGCAGCCCGGATTTTCTCGCCTGCTCTGCGCCCTTTTTCTCGCCCTGCTTGCTCTTACCTGCCTTCTGTTTCTTATCAATGCCTGCCGCATCTTATCCGCCATAAAGGCGCATCCCCGGCAGGCATGCACGCTCATTGTTTTAGGCTGCAAGGTCTACGGCACAAAGGCAAGCCTTATGCTAGAAGAACGCATGGATGCCGCCATCGCCTATCTGCGTGCCAATCCAGACAGCAAATGCATTGTTTCCGGCGGCAAGGGGGATGATGAAGGCATTTCCGAGGCTGCCTGTATGCAGCAATATCTGATCTGTCATGGCATCCCCAAAAGCCGTATTTTTATGGAGGACCGGTCACGGACCACGCAGGAAAATCTCTTGTTTTCCTCCGCCATCATAAAAAAACAAGGGCTCGATCCACATCTCGCCCTTGTCTCAAATGAATTTCATCTTTACCGCAGTCTCTGCATTGCCAAAAAACTCGGCTTTTCTGCCTACGGGATCCCTGCCAAGACTGCCTGGTGGCTCTTTCCCACCCACTTTACAAGAGAGATCCTTGCTATCGTAAATGAAGACCTCGGGCTGCTTCGTCCAAAATCTCCATAGCCAGCGCTTCCTTGCTCATCAGGGGCAGGGACCGCATGCCCTCTCCTGTGATCAAAGTTGCTACATTTGTATCACCGCCGAATCCGGCACCGCTCTGGCGGATGCTGTTGGCAACGATCATATCGACCTTCTTTGTCTCCCGTTTGCCTTTTGCATTTTCCAGCA
>ERZ773162.2403-NODE-2403-length-11939-cov-3.563363_pt1 | contig 11939 bp, 10 predicted proteins | sample MGYA00511113_ERZ773162 | MGnify/ENA primary metagenome ERZ773162 (study PRJEB29015, sample SAMEA2737807) | human gut metagenome | biome: human gut; feature: human-associated habitat; material: faeces | place: China | collected 2012 ... | reverse complement strand
AATTCTTTAGAAATATTATTATTTTTGCAACAAATTTGTAACATGTGTTTCATGACGTCTCCTTTTTAGGTGATTAATACGTTAAATATAGATATAATAACAGATGTGGCATAAAACCTTCTAATTAATTAAAGATGGAATATTCTTTTTATGATTTTTTAAAGCTGCTTGGCTCGCTGGCATTATTCCTGTACGGAATGAAGATAATGAGTGAAGGACTTCAAAAGTTTGCCGGTGACAGGCTCCGGAAAATTCTAACGGCAATGACTACCAACCGGGTAACCGGTGTACTGACGGGTGTGCTGGTCACAGCACTGATTCAATCCTCTTCCGCAACTACCGTTATGGTAGTGAGTTTTGTAAACGCTGGACTGTTAACTTTATCCCAATCCATCGGCGTAATAATGGGAGCCAATATCGGTACTACCGTTACAGCATGGATTATTTCGGCATTAGGTTTCAAAGTTGATATAGCCGCTTTCGCACTTCCTCTACTGGCCTTCGGCATTCCTCTTCTCTTTTCTCAAAAAAGTCATCGTAAGTCTATCGGTGAATTTATTTTCGGTTTCTCTTTCCTATTTATGGGACTTTCCATGCTGCAATCCAATGCGCCGGATTTGAAAGCAAATCCGGAAATGTTGGCCTTTGTGCAAAGCTATACCGATATGGGATATATTTCTATTCTGTTGTTTGTGTTTATCGGTACTATCCTGACTATGATTGTGCAGGCATCGGCGGCAACGATGGCAATTACGCTTATCATGTGTGCTAATGGATGGATTAGCTTTGAATTGGGGGCTGCATTGGTATTGGGAGAGAATATCGGTACCACCATTACTGCCAATCTTGCCGCATTGACCGGTAATACGCAGGCGAGGAGGGCTGCATTGGCTCATTTGGTGTTCAATGTCTTCGGCGTTATCTGGGTACTTTGCCTTTTCACTCCGTTTACGAGTGCCGTATCTTGGTTTGTGGAAAATGTGATGGGAACGAAAGATCCTGCCGTAGCTGTTTCATTTAAGTTATCGGCTTTCCATACTTGCTTTAATATCTGCAATGTATTGCTGCTGATCTGGTTTGTAAAACTGATAGAGCGTACGGTTTGTGCCATCATTCCGCAGAAAGAAGCTGATGAGGAATATCGTCTCCGCTTCATTTCCGGTGGCATGCTTTCTACAGCGGAGCTTTCCATTTTGCAGGCACGCAAGGAAATTCATCTGTTTGCGGAACGTACTCACCATATGTTCAATATGGTACAGGACTTGTTGCATACGGATAAGGACGATGATTATAATAAGCTGTTCAGCCGTATCGAAAAATATGAGAATATCAGTGATAATATGGAGTTGGAGATAGCCAATTATCTGAACCAGGTGTCTGACGGGCGTTTGAGTTCGGAGAGTAAGCTTCAGATTCGTGCAATGCTTCGTGAAGTAACTGAAATTGAGAGTATCGGTGATAGCTGTTATAATCTTGCGCGTACTATCAATCGCAAGCGTCAGACTAATCAGGATTTCACGGAAAAGCAATATGACCATATTCACTTTATGATGAAACTGACGGATGATGCGTTGGCACAAATGATTGTCGTTGTAGAGCGTTCCGAGCATCAAAGCATCGACGTGAATAAGTCATTCAATATTGAGAATGAAATTAATAACTATCGCAATCAGCTGAAGAATCAGAATATTCTGGATGTGAATAACAAGGAATATGATTATCAGATGGGCGTTTACTATATGGACATTATCGCCGAATGTGAGAAATTGGGTGATTATGTGGTGAATGTAGTAGAGGCTAGTAGTGATGTAAAAGAAAAGAAAGCGTCTTAGGACGCTTTCTCAAATTCTTCTTTTCCAACTCCGCATAGCGGGCAAACCCAATCTTCAGGAAGATCTTCAAACGATGTTCCCGGCTCAATGCCATTTTCCGGATCGCCCAGCTCAGGGTCGTAAACGTAGTCACAAACGGTGCAAATGTACTTGTCCATAAAACTATTTTTTAGGTTTTCTGTATAAATAACAATAAATCCCGGCTTTTTGTTTCCGGTTTTGCTTTGAAAGAGATATATTTGTTTCGTATTTATTGTAAATGAACTCTTTATGACGATACTAATTCTGGCGGTGCTTGTAGGAGTACTGTTATTATATGTATTTGAACTTGGTAGAAGTAGACGCCTGCTGCTTAAAGCAGGAAATGCCAGGAAAGCATTACGCGGTTCCGAAGAACTGTTTCGTTCTATTATGCAAAATGTTCATGCTTTTATTCTTTTGATAGATAGGGATTTTGTAGTAACCCGGACGAATTACTATGATATCACCAAAGCCCGTCAACCGGAAGGCAGATTGGCTCGTGTAGGAGATTTATTGCGTTGTAACAATGCATTGTCTGCCGAAGGCGGTTGCGGAACACATGAACTTTGCGGCAGTTGTCCTATCCGAAAGAAGATTGAGGAAACATTTCGTGCTAAAAGTAGCTTCACGGATTTAGAAGCTATACTCGATATACGGGATAGGAGGGGCGAAGTAGCCGAATGTGATACGTATGTTTCCGGTGAATACATGGAAATAGACGATAAGGAGGGTATGGTAATTACTGTACATGATATTACCCGACTGAAGAAAGCGGAAGCGGAATTGAACAGAGCCCGTGAAAAAGCGGAAAATGCAGATCGCTCCAAATCAGCTTTTCTTGCCAATATGAGCCATGAGATACGTACACCGTTGAATGCCATTGTCGGTTTCTCCGAATTGCTGGCTTCTGCCAGTACGGAAGAGGAGAAGGCGCAATTTCTGGAAATAGTGCATTCTAACAACGAGTTGTTGCAGCAGTTGATTGCTGATATTCTTGACCTTTCAAAAATAGAGGCAGGTACATTGGAATTTACATTCTCGGAGGTAGATGTCAATCAGTTGATGTTTGATATAGAACAATTGTTCCGTATGAGACTGGAAGATAAATCTGCCGTTATTCAGATTATCAGGCAAACACCTCCCGATGAATGTGTTATGTATACCGATAGAAATCGTTTGCAACAAGTGGTTTCCAATTTTATGACCAATGCTGTGAAGTTTACAGATGAGGGTAGCATTACTTTTGGCTATAATCGTTGTGCTGAAGGTCTTTATTTTTATGTGAAAGATACCGGAAGTGGTATCCCGGAAGATAAGGTAAATCATATTTTTGAACGCTTTGTCCGGGTAGAACAGAATAAGAAAGGTACCGGTCTGGGGCTGGCTATCTGTGAAATGATTATCCGTAAGTTGGGTGGAAAGATTGGTGTGGAGTCTGAATACGGTAAGGGATCTACATTCTGGTTTACCCTCCCGATTAATGGACGCCAGATTAAGGAACAAGGCACGGAGATTGATGGCAAGACTAACTTATAAAAAGATTTAATAACATTCGCTATCCCAAATTAATATTGTATTTTTGCGGCTCTTAATTAAAGCTAACAATTTGCATGACTGCAATGAAGGATGATTTTTATCATGGCGGACTTACTGACGACGAAGTAAGAAAAAGCCGCGAAAAGTACGGAGTCAATCTGTTAACGCCCCCCAAGCGTCCCTCCCTGTGGAAGTTATATCTTGAAAAGTTTGAGGATCCTGTTGTCAGGGTGCTTTTAGTGGCTGCACTATTTTCTTTGATCATCTCGATCGTAGAGAATGAATATGCCGAGACAATCGGTATTATTGCCGCTATATTGCTGGCTACGGGAATCGGTTTCTTCTTTGAATATGACGCCAATAAAAAATTTGATCTGCTGAATGCAGTAAATGAGGAAACTTTGGTGAAAGTTATCCGTAATGGTCGTGTGCAGGAAATTCCTCGGAAAGATGTGGTGGTAGGAGATATTATTGTCCTGGAAACAGGAGAAGAAATACCGGCTGACGGTGAACTGCTGGAAGCCATATCTTTGCAGGTGAATGAATCAAATCTGACCGGTGAACCCGTTATAAATAAAACAACTGTAGAAGCGGATTTTGATGAAGAAGCTACGTATGCTTCCAATCGTGTGCTGCGTGGTACTACCGTTGTGGACGGTCATGGGACAATGCGAGTGCTCAGTGTGGGCGATGATACGGAAATCGGAAAAGTGGCCCGACAAAGTACGGAACAGAGTACGGAACCTACTCCCCTGAACATACAGCTTACCAAACTTGCCAATCTGATTGGTAAGATCGGCTTCTCGGTGGCCGGACTGGCATTTGCCATTTTCTTTATTAAAGATGTAATACTGGTATATCCTTTTTCAACCTTCCACACTTTTGCAGACTGGCTTCCGGCATTGAAAGCTACCTTGCAATACTTTATGATGGCAGTAACCCTGATTGTGGTTGCAGTGCCCGAAGGGTTGCCGATGAGTGTGACGCTCAGTCTGGCATTGAATATGCGCCGTATGCTTTCTACCAATAATCTGGTTCGCAAAATGCATGCTTGCGAGACGATGGGGGCAATTACAGTGATTTGTACGGATAAGACGGGTACATTGACTCAGAATCTGATGCAAATTTATGAACCGAGCTTCTATGGTTTGAAAAATGGTGGAGAAGTCGGTGAAGATGATATCAGCAAACTGGTGATAGAAGGTATCAGTACCAATTCTACTGCTTTTCTGGAAGAGATAGCCGAAGGTGAAAAACCGAAAGGAGTCGGAAACCCGACAGAGGTAGCCTTGCTTTTATGGTTGAATAGCAGGAATCGGGATTATCTGGAATTACGTGAGAATGCTCCGGTTGTGGATCAGTTGACTTTCTCTACCGAACGTAAATTCATGGCGACTTTGGTGAAGTCTCCTTTGATGGGTAAGAAGGTATTGTACGTGAAAGGTGCTCCTGAAATTGTTTTAGGCAAATGTAAGGATGTTATTCTGGACGGCAAACGGGTAGATGCGGTAGAGTATCGCTCTACGGTAGAAAAACAATTGCTGGGTTATCAGAATATGGCGATGCGTACTCTTGGTTTTGCTTTCAAGATCGTGGAAGATACGGATACAAGGGATTGTGTGGAATTGGTTGCCGATCATGATTTGTCATTCCTGGGTGTGGTTGCTATCAGTGATCCTATCCGTCAGGATGTGCCTGCGGCAGTCTTGAAATGTCAGTCGGCCGGTATCGATATCAAGATTGTTACGGGAGATACACCGGGTACGGCTACGGAAATAGCACGTCAGATTGGTTTGTGGAAACCGGAAGATACGGAACGCAACCGGATAACAGGGGCTGCTTTTGCTGAACTGACGGATGAAGAAGCACTCGACCGTGTGATGGATCTGAAAATAATGTCGCGTGCGCGTCCTACAGACAAGCAACGTCTGGTGCAGTTGTTACAACAAAAAGGTGCAGTGGTAGCCGTAACGGGAGACGGTACGAATGATGCTCCTGCACTGAATCATGCGCAGGTAGGTCTTTCTATGGGTACGGGAACGTCTGTGGCCAAGGAAGCCAGTGACATAACCTTGCTTGACGATTCCTTCAATAGTATCGGTACTGCCGTGATGTGGGGACGCTCGCTATACAAGAATATCCAGCGCTTCATTGTCTTCCAGTTGACTATCAATTTTGTGGCTTTGCTTATCGTTTTGCTTGGTTCGTTGATAGGTACGGAATTACCGCTGACTGTAACTCAAATGTTGTGGGTAAATCTTATTATGGATACTTTTGCTGCTTTGGCTCTGGCTTCTATTCCGCCCAGCGAGAGTGTTATGCAAGAGAAACCGCGCAGTAGCAGTGACTTTATTATTTCGAAAGCCATGCGCTCCTATATTTTAGGTGTAGGTGGTGCTTTCCTGATTATACTAATGGGAATGTTGTACTGGTTTAATCATGCCGAGGGCGGTATGACACCGGAACGTTTGACCATATTCTTCACATTCTTCGTGATGCTGCAATTCTGGAACCTTTTCAATGCACGTGTGTTTGGTACTACAGACTCCGCTTTCAAAGGGATTTCCAAATCGTACGGTATGGAACTGATAGTACTTGCTATTTTAGTAGGACAGTTCCTTATAGTACAGTTCGGTGGTGCCGTATTCCGTACTGTGCCGCTTGATTTAGTCACTTGGGTGATTATTATTGCTTCCACTTCACTGGTATTATGGGTGGGTGAGGCGATACGTTTCATCCGACGTTTAACTCAGAAATAAAATGAAAGAAAAAGGAATTAAAAACCTTATTATCGATTTTGGTGGCGTATTGATTGACTTGGACCGCCAGCGTTGTATTGAGAATTTTGCAAAGTTAGGCATGCCCAATGTAGAGGCTATGCTTGATGTTTGTCATCAGCAAGGTTTCTTCTTACAGCATGAGAAAGGACTGATTACCAGTGCGGAGTTTCGGAATGCGATTCGTGAGCAAATAGGGAAGGTAGTGACCGATGCCCGTATAGATGCTGCCTGGAATAGTTTTTTGGGAAGTATTCCTACCTATAAGTTGGATTTGTTGTTGAAACTGCGTGAGAAATATGTAGTCTATCTATTGAGCAACACCAATGAAATTCACTGGAAATGGTCCTGCAAGCATGCTTTTCACTATAAGGCTTTCCGGGTAGAAGATTATTTTGAGAGAATTTTCCTTTCTTATGAAATGAAGATGGTGAAACCGGACGTTGCCATTTTTGAGAAGCTGTTGGAGGAAACAGGCATAGATCCGAAAGAAACTTTCTTTATAGATGATTCTACTGAGAATTGTCGTGTGGCGGAAACATTGGGTATTTCTACCTATACGCCGAAAGCATGTGAAGACTGGAGTCATCTGTTTAAGTAACCATTAAAAATTAAAGTAGTGCAGTTGCTTCGTAACATACCGGAGGTGCTTCCTCAGCCTTGTGTTGCTACCATAGGCTTTTTCGACGGAGTACATCGAGGACATCGGTACCTGATTGAACAGGTGCGCGAAGTAGCTGTTGTACATGGTTTTGCTTCGGGGGTGGTGACTTTTCCTGTGCACCCGCGCAAGGTGGTACAGCCGGAGTATCACCCTGAATTACTGACCGCTTATGAAGAAAAGGTTGCTTTGCTCGCTGAAACCGGTCTGGACTATTGCATGATGCTTGACTTTACTCCTGAAGTTGCCATTCTTTCAGCAAAGGAGTTTATGTTGTTCCTCTACAATCATTATAATATACGTGCCCTTGTTATAGGATACGATCATCGTTTTGGTCATAACCGTAGTGAAGGTTTTGATGACTATGTACGCTATGGGCAGGAGTTGGGGATAGAAGTTATTCTTGCACATGCATATATAGATAAGGATGTTGCAGTAAGCTCTTCTGTTATCCGGCAATTGCTGTCGGAAGGTAATGTCTCGGAAGCTGCTTCTTGCCTGGGATATGATTATTTCTTGAATGGCATAGTAGTAAGTGGTTATCGTGTCGGTCGTAAAATAGGTTTTCCTACTGCAAACCTTCGGGTGGATGATCCGGATAAGTTGGTTCCTTCTGATGGGGTATATGCAGTGCGCGTTACCGTAGCAGGTCAGAGTTATGGTGGTATGCTCAGTATTGGCTATCGTCCTACAATGGCTAACGGTACGGATCGTAGTATTGAAGTGAATATATTTAATTTCCATTCAGATATTTACGAGCAATATATCTGCCTTTCTTTTGTCCGCTATCTCCGTCCTGAGTTGAAATTTGATTCCATAGATGAACTGATTGCCCAGCTTCATAAAGATAAAGAAATAGCTTCCCGTTATCTTTAATATCTCCTTTTCTGTTTATATTTCTTGTATGATTATCGAAAAACGTACTTTTTTTATTGTTTTTCGATAAATATTTTCTGTTTTACTTGTTAGTCTCAAAAAATACCTTTTTATTTGCATATCGAAAAACGATAAATTATTATTGAATAACAAAACATATAAAGGTTGACGATTATGAAAAAGGCATTTATGAGTATCTCTTTATTAGTGATTTCCCTCTCCATGTTGATGGCTGTTCTTTGCGGTATAGGAGCTACCGTTTGATGATTTGATAGAGAAAATATATCTTTGTAAACTCTAAAGGACGACAACGATGAAAACTGCAATAAAACTGGCTCTTATTTACTTGGCGATGCAAATTCTCGGGGCATTGGCAGTGGGGCCATTCACTATGATCTATGCGTATGTAAAATACGGTACTGTAGACAGAGCAAGCGAATTTGCCTTGGCTCCCACTCTGCTGGCAGGATTTGTTTTTATGCTGATTTATTTGTGGCAAAAAGGCTATTTGACAGGAGATAAGAGGTTATACTCTCCAGTGTCTGTATCTTATTTATCCTGGAGTGCTATGATGGGAATTTCCATGATTTATTTGATTGATTTTTTAATGTCCCATCTCACATTTTTGCCTGACTGGCTGAGCGATACTTTTGATTTATTGCAATCCGGTTGGTTAGGGATTATTTGTGTAGCTATATTGGGACCCATTTTGGAGGAGCTACTGTTTCGTGGAGCAATCACTAAAGTTCTTCTGAAGAAGTATAATCCGGTAGTAGCTATCTTAATATCCGGTCTGATATTCGGTATCTTTCATATGAATCCGGCGCAAGTGGTAGGAGCTACGCTGATCGGTTTTATTCTTGCATGGATCTATTATAAGACACATAGTCTGATACCTTGTATTCTGATTCACATCATGAACAACAGCCTTTCTGTCTATCTTGCTCTTAAATTCCCGGATGTGGAATATAGCAGTGAATTAATTGGAGAAAAAGCTTATCTGACAGGTCTCGTAATTGCTTTCCTTTTGTTTATATTGTCCTGGAGAATGATGAATACCTATAAATTATCTAATACAACTACTGAAATATGAAAAGGAGATTGAATATTCTTTGCGTGATTGTATTGCTCGTGCTGGGTTATTCGGTTTTAGAAACTACTTATTATGTCGGTTTGGGAATTAAGACCGGGATCGAGAAAGGTTTTGACTCTAAGATTGATGCAAAGGCTAAAGAAGAGATCAGCAATGTGCAAGTAGTGCAACTGGTACCAAAAGATTTAGGCGGAGATATCTTGATTGATTCTGTTTATAATGAAAAAACCGGTGAATATGTACCTGCTGCTTACGGGCAAATGATAGTCAGTGTGAATACACAACCCAGTGTTTTATCACGGATTGTTTCTCTCCTGATTCTTATTTTAAACTATGTTGCCATTGTCTGGGCTGTAGTACTTTTTATCCGTCTTATTGTGTCGATCAATAAATCCGATATATTCAATTGGAAGAATGTCCGGCGTCTCAGACGTTTAGGAGTACTGCTTATTATTGGTTTTGTATGTACCTTCCTTCTTGCGTTTCTGAGTTTTCATAACGTGGAAAAAGTCTTTTCAGTGACAGGTTATTCATTGAGTATGGCGGATATGGTGCATGCCAAACCTTCTTTAGCCAATTACGATTATACGCATATCAACTTCCGTGGCGGCAAGCATCTGGCGGAACTGCTTTATGAGGCTCTGGTTTATGGCAAAGAACAATACGACAGGAGGCGTGCCTATGAAGCGGAGCCATAAAAGGAGCCGGTACTTGGCCGATTTACGGTTTGCCGTTTGCTGTGCGGTATTGGCGTTGCTCTTCCTGCCGGTGCAACGGAACTATGCCCAAGATGTGCTTCCGGGTTGTCCCCGGCTTCAGAAAACGGCATTTGATTGCGACACGCTTAGAATCTACGGACAGCGTACGGACACGCTGCCCATTCCTCTCATCACCCTGCCCGCAGCCTTTCGGCAATTGGGCGGGAACGAGCTGATAGACAGCATCGGCATCCTGAAGCCCTTTTGGGAGAAACTGCGCATGCTCCGCCTGGGCATCGCTGCCGATACGGTACGCATCGTGCATGTGGGCGACAGCCATATCCGTGGCCATATCTTTCCCGAAACCACGGGCGGGTTGCTTCAAAGAACATTCGGAGCACTGTCTTATACGGACATGGGGATAAACGGTGCGTTTTGTACAACCTTTACCCGTCCGGACCGTGTGGCGGATATTGCTGCGTTGCATCCCGACCTTGTCATTCTCTCTTTCGGAACGAACGAGAGCCACAACCGGCGTTATAACTCCATACTGCATTACCGGCAGATGGAAGAACTGGTGTGCATGCTTCGCAAGAGTCTGCCCGATGTTCCGATGTTGATGACTACTCCGCCCGGTTCATACGATAGTTTCCGTCAGCGCCGTCGCCGGCGTACCTATAAGATTAATCCCCGTACTGCTGTTGCCGCACAGACCATCCGCCGTTTTGCCGATGCCAACGGACTGGCGGTGTGGGATATGTACGAGACTTTCGGCGGTGTCCGCCGGGCTTGTCTCAACTGGCAGGAAGCGCGTCTGATGCGTCCCGACCATGTGCACTATCTTCCGGAAGGATATGCATTGCAGGGCGAGATGTTCTATCGCGCTCTGCTGAAAGCGTATAATGACTATTGCAGTCAGTGAATGTAGTTAACTCATTTAGCCGTAAACCGACCGATGTGGAATATTAGCGAACTTTTGAACAAACTGAATATAGACCTTACCCGCCTGCACGACATGCTGGTGTACGATCCGCATGCACCGATGATATTCAGCAGCGGCATTTTCCTGTGGCTGTTTGCAGCCTTTATCCTGTTCTACCTGCTTTTGCAGCGCCGCACCACCGCCCGCCTGATGTTCGTCACCCTGTTTTCTTACTATTTCTATTATAAAAGCAGCGGTGCTTATTTCTTTCTGCTGGCTATCGTTACGGTGAGCGATTTCTTCATAGCCCTCCTTATGGCGCGTGCCACCGTGCAGTGGCAACGCAAAATGTGGGTTGCAGCCAGTCTGGCGATAAACCTGGGACTGCTGTGCTATTTTAAATATACGAACTTTCTCTGCGATTTCTTTGCTTCGCTCACGGGCGGCACGTTTACCGCAATGGACATCTTCCTGCCTGTGGGTATATCCTTCTTTACGTTCCAGTCGCTGAGCTATACAATCGATGTGTACCGCAAGGAGATAACGCCTCTCACCAACTTGTTGGACTACGCATTCTATGTATCATTCTTCCCACAGTTGGTGGCGGGTCCCATTGTGCGTGCACGCGACTTTATTCCGCAAATCCGCCGTCCGTTGTTTGTTTCCAGAGAGATGTTCGGCAGGGGAATTTTCCTTATTGTGAGCGGACTGTTCAAGAAGGCGGTTATCTCGGACTATATCAGCATCAACTTTGTGGAGCGCATCTTCGATAATCCTACCTTGTATTCGGGTGTGGAAAACCTTATGGGTGTTTACGGCTATGCGCTGCAAATCTATTGCGACTTCTCCGGATATAGCGATATGGCTATCGGCATTGCCTTGTTATTGGGCTTTCACTTCAACATAAACTTCGACTCGCCTTATAAGTCGGCATCCATTACGGAGTTCTGGCGTCGTTGGCATATCTCGCTTTCCAGTTGGCTGCGCGATTATCTCTATATATCCCTGGGCGGCAACCGTAAGGGCAAGATACGCCAGTATGCCAACCTTATCATTACCATGTTCCTGGGCGGCTTGTGGCATGGCGCTTCGTGGAATTTTGTACTTTGGGGAATGATGCATGGCGTTGCGCTTGCAGCCCATAAGTTCTGGATGACGCTTACCGGGCGTAAGAAGGGGACGGAGAGCCATGGCATCCACCGCTTCTTCGGAGTGCTTGTCACTTTCCATTTTGTTTGTTTCTGCTGGATATTCTTCCGTAATGCGGAGTTCTCCACATCAATGGATATGCTGAAGCAGATATTCACTACTTTCCGTCCGCAACTCTTCCCGCAGCTGGTAGAGGGTTATTGGGAAGTGTTTGCACTGATGGCATTGGGCTATCTGCTGCATTTTGTGCCCGACAGTTGGGAACGTGCTTGCACAAAAACAGTAATCCGCCTCCCCTTGTTGGGAAAGGCGGTACTGATGCTTGCTGTAATCTATCTGGTCATTCAGATGAAAAGTTCGGAGATACAGCCGTT
>ERZ773162.2389-NODE-2389-length-11975-cov-39.887752_pt1 | contig 11975 bp, 8 predicted proteins | sample MGYA00511113_ERZ773162 | MGnify/ENA primary metagenome ERZ773162 (study PRJEB29015, sample SAMEA2737807) | human gut metagenome | biome: human gut; feature: human-associated habitat; material: faeces | place: China | collected 2012 ... | reverse complement strand
GCTGCTCATGTAAGGGGGTCACCGTTTGCTCCGAACGAAGTTCCTGCCCCTGTTTTGCAGCGGCGTTGTCCGGCTCACCCACAGAAAGTGTGAGGTCATGGCACGATATCACGTTCAGACGGCTTATGAAGGATTCAAGGTTCAGTATGAAGAAAGCCGGGCGCAGTGCAGACACTACGTCTTGCTTCTTTCAAACGCAAGTATAACACTTTGAAGTTGTGTAATCAACAACCAAAAACAATTTTCGGAGATTTGTACAACTACATAAGATTTTATTTGTTAAAAAGAAAAATACCGCACACGCAGCGCAGCGATGATTTTGTCGGGTGAATCGGCGGCAAAATTGATCGGGTGTGTTGCGAGGCGGTATGCTCTTTCTGGGCAATCATCTGCTGAAAGTGGTGGTTATCGCTTGCTGAACTTCAAGGACTTGGTGCTGGCCCTGCCAAACACCCGGTGATTTCTTCGCTTTCCACCTGATTTTTGGCTTAATACTGCGGTTTTTCTGCACATCAGATTCTAATTTTCATCTTCGTGCATAGCGCACAAAAACAGGTTTTGCTCCTTATGTGTGCCTTGCGTATTGCTGCCCAGGGCAACGCAGGACAACAGTGGGGAAAGAAACTTGGTTGCTGTTCTCGTCATCACCTCAATTTTTGAAACAAGCGAATTACACAAATCAGCCGGATAGTTTGTATACTATTCGGCTGATTTTTATTAGGCACCTAAACGGCTAATTTGTTCTATCCATTCCCGAAAATGAGGACATTCGGCAAGAATCTTATCTATTCCCATATCCTTAGAAATTAAAGTTCCATTTTTTATTTTCGCATAATTGGGAATTAATTTTTCCAGGCGCTTAGAAGGTGCCGTTTCAGGCGAGTTGTTTATGTGTTCAGGGGTGGGATAACTTTCTCGAATCTCTCGTATTTTGTTGACCACATCGGTTTCCGCAATAAGTTCAAAAGATTCTGGATTAGAAAAAAGAATGCCCTCAAACTCATGTAACATAAAGTGAAACATACAATTTGCTTGACCGATATCTCTGTTGACTGCTGCTTCTATTTTACCTATACGCTCATAGATATCCGGATCGTGTAAACCTATTTCTGGAGTGTTTTCAGGCATGGCATAATAATCAAACATAGTAGTAACGTGCTCATTTGGGTGACTTTTGCATAGCACAGTCAACTCTCGTTTGATTTTGTTGTAATCACTTACGCCGCCTTTATATTTCTTGGATGCCGTACGTTTTGTTGTGCACACAATAGGATATACTGCGATACCGATATTAAAAAAATAAGGATAGAGAATCTCGTTAATAAAAGACTCTTCAGTCGGGCCTTCACAATAGATATATACATTTTTCATTTTGAGAGTCTACCTCCCAAAATATTCTTTTTCCAGAGATCGCCCAAAGCGTAGTCCTCTTCCAACCAGACCTCCAGTTCGTCTTCGTTCAATCGCTTAAACTCCGAACCATCTTCACCTCGATCAACAACAATAACATCTTCAACATCAAATTCATTGAGCATCTCTACAGATTGGGTAGAAATTATAATTTGCTTTTCGTCGGATAACTGTCTAACCATTTCTGCAAAAATTGTTATTGCATAAGGATGTAGACCAAGTTCAGGTTCATCAACAATAATTGTTGCAGGTTGCAATTCATGCGGTTGTAGCAAGAGTGTAGCAAGGCAAATAAAGCGCAGCGTACCATCCGATAACTGCGAAGCATTAAAAATGTCCTCACAACCTTTTTGTTGCCACTTTAGTACTATTTGTTCTTCATTTCCCTCCTGCGGTTCCAACACAAAATCTGCAAAGTATGGAGCAATCAATTGAATAGTGCGGACAATTTCTTCGTAGCTTTTTTCGTAATTGCTTTTTAGGCGGAACAGAAAAGCTGCCAAATTCCCTGCGTCATTCATCAAGACTTTGTTGTTGGAAATATTGTGCTCTTGTTTTACTTTTGCACTACGTCCAGTATCATGGAAATGATAAACTCTCCAATTTTGCTTCTCCAAAATGGGGATTACATATTCGTCTATTTTATTATGAGCTCCGGTTTGCCATTGAGATTCAATCGATCCTCTGGAAACATTACTCTCATTTTCCCACTGTCCATGATACCCAAAATACTCTTTGCGAAATATTAGTCTGTTATCATCGGTTGGAATAAGCACAAAGCCATAAGAATTATTTCCGAAATAAACTTCAAAATCTATTTCATCTGTTACCTTTCTGCCATTGTAAAAAAGCGAATTCATTCCGCTTTGCGCCACAAAGACTTGGAGATTCTGCGACAAAATATTTTGAAGCAACGTAAACGCAGAAATGAAATTAGACTTTCCTGCTCCATTACTACCAATTAAAACGTTGACCTTCCTGAATTCAATATCACACCGTTTAATAGACTTAAACCCAGATATAGTAATCCGGCTTAGCTGATCTCTTGATAGTGCCATTCAAGCACCTCCTTCAAATGCATTTGCTTCAAGTAATCTGAAGTTCTGAATACCTCTTTGGTTCATTATTATTACTCGCAATCGCCATTTTCTTTTGTTTTATTATACCACATACACCCAATTCCTCAACTCCTATTATGTCGTTTAGGAAAACTTTTGTCGCAAGGATTTTCACACTTATGTCCTCAAATTCCTATACACATCCTCCAAAAACACCTGCATCAGTTCCCGCTTCTTTTCGTCGTTATCAAGCAGAAGGGCAAAGAAGTCCTGGTTTTGCTCATACCCGGCAATCAGAGCATTCTGTACAGCGTCAAAATAGGCAAAGCGGAAATCTTTGAGCGAGTTATTCCGTGCACTGTCCCGCAGATGTCCATTCTTCAGCAAAATGTCCCGCATTTGCAGAGCGGACTTGGAGGCCACATCAACATCGAAGTTTTTGTTATACGCTGCATTGATCTCGTCGATGATCTCGGACAGCTTCTTTTTCACGGCTTCATCCATGAAGACCTCATTGGGTGTCGGAAGGCTGACCTCCGGCTTGGATTCAATCTCGTGTGTGTTTTCCCCGGCCTTTTTCTGAAGGAAGTTTGAGGCAGTGATTTTGTCCGCAATATCAAAATCATTTCCACCGCTGCCCACTTCGATCTCTTTAACCAAGTATGAAAGGAAATTGTACTTCTTGTGCAGATCCACGCTTTCAAAGCAGGTCGCTTGAATCAAGAAACTGTAAAACCGCAGAAAACGCTTGATGGTTGCACGAATTTCCAACTTTTCCAGTTCCGGGTGACGATTGATGATTTGCAGGGATTTGTCCAGCAGAGCCCACATCCGAGCCTTTTCTTTAGAGGTTCGTTTATCCTGATACAGGTATCCGTTAAATTCCTCAATATCGTCAATATCCAGGAAATTATACTGATCCACCTGAGCTTCCACCGTTCTGATATCCGAAGGGGTGATCGTCTCGTTCAGAATTGTCTCGGTATAGAACGGGGCAAAGGAAGCTTGAATATCCTCATATTCATTTTTGAAATCCAGCACAAAGGTTTTCTTATCATAGGGCGCACAAATACGGTTCAAGCGAGAGAGGGTCTGTACAGCATTGACTCCCCGCAGGCGCTTGTCCACATACATGGCGCATAGCTTTGGCTGGTCAAAGCCGGTTTGATACTTATTCGCCACCAACAGCACCTGATAGCTGTTGCTGTCAAACACTTCTGGCAAATCTTCTTCCTTAATACCGTTCATCACCGCTTCGGTGTATTCGTGGCCGTCCAGAGAGACCTTGCCTGAAAACGCTACCAGTGCACGAATACCCGTATACCCATGCTTGGAAATATAGGTTTCAAACTCGTTCCGGTATTTGACCGCTGCCTGCCGTGACGAAGTAATGACCATAGCTTTTGCTTTGCCGCCCAATTCCTGCATGATTCTGTTTTTGAAGTGCTCAATAATGATCTCCACTTTCTGAGCAATGTTGGTATCATGCAGTTCAATATATTTGGCAATCTTACGCTTTGCGGCAATCGTTTCCAGCTCAGGATCGTCCTCAATAGCCTTATTAATTTCAAAATAAGTCTTATAGGTCACATAATTTTGCAGCACATCCAGAATGAAGCCTTCCTCAATTGCTTGCTTCATGGAATACAAGTCAAAAGCAACCTTTTTTCCTTCTTCGTTCAGACAGCCAAACAACTGCAAGGTAGTCGGTTTCGGAGTTGCGGTAAAGGCAATCATGGAAACATTAGGCTGCTTTCCGCTACGGGCAATTTCGTCCTCGATAATATCGCCCATAGATTTTTCTTCTTCCGACACATCAACAGGGGTAGCCTCGCTCAGTTTGCGGCTCTCCGAAAGGGCATACGTCACCGCTTCCATGGCAGTTCCGGCGGTAGAAGAATGGGCCTCGTCGATGATTACGGCAAAAGTCTTGCTTTTCAGCTCCTGTACCAGTTCCTGAATGTACATGAACTTGTGGATGGTAGTTACAATGATTTTTGTGTTGCCGTTGAGGGCATCTGCCAGGTCTTTGGACGTACATTTTTCATCCATGACCTTGATCAGACCGGCCTTGTGCTCCAGTGACAGTACGGCATTCTGAAGCTGACGGTCTACCACGATACGGTCAGTGATAATGCAGACCGTATCAAAAACGACATTGTTTTCCCTATCATGCAAAGAGGCGAGACGATGTGCCAGCCATGCAATGGTATTGGTTTTGCCGCTGCCTGCCGAGTGCTCAATGAGATAGTTTTTCTCGCTGTGATGTTCGACTACATCTGCCACCAGCTTGCGCACGGCATTGAATTGGTGATACCGGGGGAAAATCAGCGTTTCCTTGGTGACACGCTTACCGGTATCCGGGTCTTTCTTGGTCTCCTTTTGCAGGAATATGATTTTATCAATCAGATACAGCACTGTATCTTTTTTGAGGATATCTTCCCACATATAAGAAACATTGATACCGTTTTCGTTGTGGGGGTTCCCCTTGCCGGAGTGAATGCCAACACCGCAGCCCTTATTGAACGGCAGGAAAAAGGAAGATTTTCCTTTCAGATTGGTGCATATATAGACTTCGTTCAAGTCCATGGCGAAGTGAGCCAGGCAGCCCGCCTTGAATTTCAGCAGTCGGGTCTTATAATCTCGCTCAAATTTATACTGACGGATCGCATCCTCATAGTTCTGTCCGCTGGTGTTGCATTTCAGCTCAAAGGTGAAAATGGCAATGCCGTTGAGGAAAATCACAAGGTCAATGCGCTCCCCCTCTTTGTGCCAGACTTCCTCCATCACCGAGAGTACATTCTGCTGATATAGCGCCTCCGCCTTTTGGTTAAAGGTGGTGGCAGGCTTGCGGTACATGAGAGTCAGGGATACACCGTTATCAAACTCCACGCCGTGCTTCAACACATCCAGCAGGCTGCGGCTTTTCTTATTGACCTCATTGTTGATGTAGTTGAGGATGGTCTGGCGAGTCTTGTCGCCATAGAGCTTTTCCAGCCGTGTTAATTCATCCGGCTGGGTTGCTTCCAAAAAGGAGAACAACAGCTCCACATCCATGCCGTAGCCGGGATCGTAAGCGGTAGAGGGACGAACCTGATAGCCGTTTTCCTTCCGCAGCATTTCCAGAATGTATGTCTGATAATCTGCCCGTTCCTTTAATTGTCCTGCTTTGATGGCCACCTCACTGCACCCCCTTTACTCGTTTTTTGCCTGTGACATACTCGTAGATGAGGGATTTTTTGTGTTGTTGAATAGTAGAGAACTGCTTTCTTTTACCAATAATTAAATTGTCAATTTGAGAGCAAATGTTATTTAAGTATTTAACAATAGTCCTTTGTTCTTCGACCGTTGGGATACAAATTTTGTACTTTCCAAGATTATCTGCTGATAAATTTGGTTGTGCTGTACCATTATCCCACAAATACCGCTGAACTTCCTCTATGTAAGAGTTCAAGCAATAATAAAGATACTTGGCTGAAATTCTCACACTACGAATTGCCACTAATGATGAAGCAACTGTTCCCTGGTTCATATCAACAATGGCATTTTTTCCGACACTTCCTCGCAAGCAATACAAGATATCTCCCGACCTAAGCTTAACGCCGCCCATTATGCGATACTTTTCTTCAGAAATATAATCCATATTATCCATATTAAGTCCATCACCCTCAAGATGACCTGCATTTATGAATGGTATTCCTTCGGATTGCAATTCGCTTTTAGAGGGATAGTTTTCTCCTCTGTCGCCATTATGGAATGTGACACGATATTTGATAGGCTCCACATCCCAATGTGCAGGAATTTCCCCAATCCACTCAATCCCATTATCCTTCATCGGCACAGACTTATCCAGCCCCTTGGTTACCGTTTCGGTAATCAGGGATTTTTTGTATTGCTGCAAAAGAGCAATCTGTTTTTCCAAATCTGCGGCAATTCTGTCAATCTGGGCATATTCTTTGTCGAGAAAATCTACAATGGCTTGCTGTTCGATAATTTCAGGCACAGGAATATATAATCCTTTTATAATCGTAGAATTCAAACCATTCATAATAGAGCCCTTGCTATTAATCAAAAGTTGACTATACCCCATATCACTTTCGTAAGCATATTCAAAATAGCGAGGGAGCATCTTTTGGGAAAGTCTTATTTTGATCAAGTGCGAATCCATAATTCCAGACTCAATATTATCTGGAACAACGGAACATTTTCCGATTGTCCCCATCATCGAAACAGCAATATCATTTGGAAGAACCTCATAATTTATAAGCCGCTTATAATTTTGTTCAGACACATAATTATCACCATACGAAAAATCTTTTCGAATCAAATTTGACTGTCCATAAACCTTATATTTTCCTTCATCTGAACTAACAACCTCATTTGTAAGTGCACTACCAAAAGGGCCTACCTTTATTCCATTATCATTGTTCTGGATGATATATTTGATACGTTCAACATTCCAACTATACGGTATTGCCCCAATCCATTGAATCCCGCTTTCTTTCATCTGCTCAGCCATTACACTCCCTCGCTTTCCTGCAAGGCTGCAATTTTTTCAGAGAGGGATTTTTCCAGTTCCATAAACTGTGCCAGCAGATCATCTGCCTTTTCCGGCTCCTTGTACTCGTAGAAGAATCGGGTAAACGGGAACTCTGCGCCCAGTTTTTCCTTGTTGGTGGCACTTTCCTTTTTCTCTGGGTCAAATTCATAGGCCCAGATAGCATCCGGTACATGGGGATATACTTCCGCCTCAAAATATTTCTCCGGGTCCTGGGTGAGCTTGATGATTTCGGTGTCCTTGGTGGTGATATCCTTGATAATTTCGCCCTTGCGGTCTTTCTGCACCACAGCGGTTTTATCCATCACCGCCAGCACCATGGCAATGCCGGTCAATCGGCTGGCAGACATTCCCTCCACCTTACCCAACAGGGATTTCAGGTGCTTTTCAAACTCGCCGTAATCCATAAACACACGGTCAGAGCGGTTGGCTTCCAGAATGGCCAACACATCCGCCACAAACTGCTGGCCCGCCAGATATTTCTGGTATTTCTTCTCGTCGGCAGCACTGCGGGGGTTCATCTCTTTCAACTGCTCAAAATCCGTCTCATTGAAAATACTGGAGTTACTGGTGAAGTAGCTGCTGGTCCGCAGCCGCTCGATGCTCTCCGCATCCAGCACACCCCGGCGCTGCAACGGCTGATAAACTGCATATTCCCTGTACATAAACTCCTCGTTGGGAAAAATCTTGCAGTACTGGTTTTCCTCAAAGTTGGAGTACAGCTCGGTGATTTTCACCATGCTATCCCGGTCGATTTCACGGCGCTTTTTGCCCAAAGATTTGCGCAGGGGCTTCCACATATCCACCGCATTGATCAGCTGCACCTTTCCACGGCGGTCAGGGCGCTTATTGCGGGACAGGATGAAGATATAAATACCGATGTCGGTGTTGTAGAAAAGCTGGGTAGGCAGGGCAATAATGGCTTCAATTAAATCTTCCTCCAGCATCCAGCGCCGGATCTGGCTTTCACCGCTGGTGGTTCCGCCGGAGAAAAGAGGCGAACCATTGGTAATGATCGCTGCACGCCCGTTTTTCTCGTCCAGCTTATGGATGGCGTGCTGCATGAACAGCAGCTGGGCGTCACCAGTTCCGGGAAGACCGTGCTCAAACCGTCCGCCCTTCTTGTTTTCCTCACGGACTTTCTTCTCTTGTCCTTCCGGTGCATCTTTGCCGCCCCAGGGTGTACCAAACGGGGGATTCATAATCACCAGCCGCATCTTCTGATCCGGGAAGCAGTCCGTTTTCAGGGTGTTGGCTTCCTCATCACCCATAATGTTTTTCACATCCTGGCCTTTGATGAGCATATCCGCCAGACATATGGCGTAGGATTCGGGGTTAATTTCCTGTCCAAAAAGTCGCACATCCACATAGGGATTTTTACGGCGCAGGAAATCATAGGTAGTGGACAGCATACCACCCGAACCACAGGCAGCATCCAACACGGTGGCGATTTTACCCTCATCCGTCAGCAGGTCGTTGCAGCCCTCTGCCAGCAACACATTGACCATCAGACGAATTACTTCACGGGGCGTATAGTGATCACCGGCCTCAGCGTTTTCAGAAAAGCGGCGAATAATATCCTCGAAAATGTAGCCCATCTTCATGCTGTCCACATGGGCGGGATACAAATCCAAATCGGAGAACTTTTTAACCACGCTGTAAAGACGGTTGCTCTTATCCATTTTGTCGATCTGGGTGCTGAATTTCAGCAGCTTTTCCAGAATCAGCTGGATGTTGGCGGAAAAGCCTTCAATGTAAGACTTAAGATTGGTCGCAATGCTGTCACTGTCATCCAGAAGGCGTTTGAGAGTGTATTCACTATAGTTGTAAAAAGGATATTTGGAAACCTGGCAAAGGAGCGCGGCAGGGAGATTGGGGTTCTGCTTGTGCTTTGCTACAACTGCATCTTTGGTAGCCTCCAGAGCGCACTCAAATCGACGGATGATGACCATGGGGATAATAACATCCTTATATTTATCCGAGGTATAAGCGCCACGGAGCGAGTTGGCAATGGACCAGACCAATCCCACTTCCTTGCTTACGTCAATGGACGTATCGTCAAACATAACTTCGTAAAAATACTTTTCTCTCATTTTATGGGTTCTCCTTCTCTATTCTCTTGAAAAGACGCAAACAATGCGGCAACACTTTCAATCTGGCTGGGAGTCAGATTACAACCTTCCAACTTCCGCATTGCATCTACTAAACCCTTGTTTTGTGTGATGGTTCGGCAAACATCCGGCGGAGGAACTTTCCGAATTGCCATATACAGGCGATCCATACGCCGACGTGTCTGTAAATCCGGCTCTAGTTCCTTAATCAGCTTTTCATAGACTTCTGCTGTCGGGGCATTGACACCGTCTTCTATATATTTCATGTTGGAACGGGGCAGACCAACCCTTTTGGCTAATTGGGATTGGCTGAGCGTTCCACGGCAATCACGAATCAATAAACCGAGTTCGATTATCAGGCCCTTGGCTTGTTGATCTACAGCCACCTTGTTAGGCAATTCAGCACCTCCTTCCCAAATTGTTCTATGTTCTATAACATAGAACAATTATACCAATCCAGCATTGACAAATCAACAAGATTCACCGTTTTTCTGCGCTGTCTACAACAAAAATTTGCCCTGTCCGTACGCAAAATACGGATAGGGCAAATGAAAATATTACAGGCGTTCTTCTTGTCTTGTGATATCTTTTGTTTTTGTGCTGGGTCGGAATAAATTCCACAGATCATTTCGCTCTATCACCGTTTCCTTGCTAAAATGTTTCCTTAATTCAGAGGGCTTAAATTGCAAATTTTTATTACAGGATAAGAGTAGAACAAAAATTTTATAATAAAACGAGAAATAACTCTTGAAAGCGGCAGTAAAATATGATATATACATTATACGAAACATTGATTCAATGAACGTATCACCGTTCAATGATGTGTAAAAGTGAGGTGCTTGCCATGACTGCCGTGATCTACGCCCGCTATTCCAGCGACAACCAGCGTGAAGAATCCATTGAAGGTCAGATTCGGGAATGCACGGCATATGCCGAGAAAAACGGCATTACCATCGTCAAGCACTACATCGACCGTGCCATCTCTGCCAAGACAGACAACCGCCCACAGTTCCAGCAGATGATCAAGGACAGTGACAAGAAGCTGTTTGACATTGTACTGGTCTGGAAGCTTGACCGCTTTGCCCGGAACCGCTACGACAGTGCTCGGTACAAGACCCAGCTGAAGAAGAACGGTGTCAAGCTCATGTCTGCCACCGAGATCATCTCCGAGGGGCCGGAGGGCATCATTCTGGAATCGGTGCTGGAGGGCTATGCGGAATACTACTCCGCTGACCTTGCCGAAAAGGTTGTCCGTGGACAGACCGAGAACATCCTGAAAGGCCGCTGCAATGGTGGTCGTGGAACATTTGGCTATACGCTGGATTCGGAACGGAAGTTCCATATTGACCCGCTCACCTCTCCTTTTGTGCTGGAATCGTTCAAGAAGTACAATGAAGGTTCCACCATGAAGGAGATCCGGAACTGGTTGAATGAAAACGGCATCAAGAACCCGATGGGCGGTGCGTTTACTTATAACAGTGTCGAACATATGCTCAAAAATCGGCGGTACATCGGAGAATTGAAATTCCGGGATGTGGTCGTGCCGGATGCGATTCCGCCCATCGTGCCTCTGGAACTGTTTGAGGATGTACAGGAGAAGATTGCCAAAAACAAGAAAGCCCCTGCCCGAAGAAAGGCAGAGGACGACTACCTGCTCACCACTAAGCTGTTCTGCGGCTGCTGCGGTGCACTGATGTTTGGCGAGAGCGGAACGAGTCGGACGGGAGAAGTCCACCGCTATTATAAATGTGCCACTGCTAAAAAGAAGAAGGGCTGCAAGAAAAAGACAGTCCGCAAGCAGTGGCTGGAAGATCTGGTGGTGAACCAGACCATGCAGCTTGTCCGGGACGATGCCGCCATGGAATCCATTATCGCCAAGGTCATGGAGCTGCAAGACCGGGAGAGCTCCAACCTTCCCCTCTATGAGAAGCAGCTCCGGGATGCAGAATCGGGTATCCAGAATATGCTCAATGCGATTCAGGCCGGAATCCTCACCAGCTCCACCAAGGAGCGGCTAGAGCAGCTCGAAGAAACCAAGCGTGAGCTTGAAACTCGCATTGCAGAGGAAACGCTGGCAAAACCCAAGATCAAAGAGGAATTTATCCGCTTCTGGCTGCTGCGGTTCCGCAAGTTGGACATGAGCATGAAAGACCAGCGGCAGGCATTGGTGGATACATTCATCAATTCGATTTATCTGTATGATGATAAGGTTTTGATAACCTTTAACTATAAAGAAGGTACACAGACCATCACATTTGAGGAAGCGGCAGAAGCTGCTTCAAAGGGAAATGGTTCGGATTTGGATTGCTTTATTGCACCAGAAAATGCCGTGAAATCGAAAGATTTCATGGCTTTTTTGTTTTCCTGGCAGGTTCTGCACACTTTTGCACATCTCCTGCACACTTTACAAAAAAGCCATGAACTCTTTGCATCGCTTGCACAGCGTGTATTTCGCTGCACAAAAAAGAGAATTTTACGCGAAGAGCACCCGCGTCAGCTCGCGGCGCTCCTCTGCGTCCATCTGCCGGATGGCTTCAAGGATCATTTTACCCGTGATTTTTGTTGCCACCGGCGTTTTGTTTTCCGGGGGTTCCTGCGGCTTTGCATCTACTACGTCCTGCGTGTAGAAGTCGGCTTCGATCTTCTCGGTTAACTCCAACCGGGGCTTGTCCTGCGTGTGGGCGTAGGTGTCCATCAGGATGCCGGTGGTGGCGTGACCGGTGTTGCCCTGCACGGCTTTAATGTTGCCGCCGGATTCAATCAACTGGTAAGTGGCACTGGAGTGGCGCAGACCGTGGAACACGATCTTCTCAAACTCCGGGTGCTCTGCCCGCCACA
>ERZ773162.2388-NODE-2388-length-11979-cov-18.844515_pt1 | contig 11979 bp, 16 predicted proteins | sample MGYA00511113_ERZ773162 | MGnify/ENA primary metagenome ERZ773162 (study PRJEB29015, sample SAMEA2737807) | human gut metagenome | biome: human gut; feature: human-associated habitat; material: faeces | place: China | collected 2012 ... | reverse complement strand
CTTCAAAAAAAGCATACAGGAATCCCTGATCCTGAATAGAATCTGTCAGGGTAACTGTCACACCATTTTGTGTTACAGACTGGTCTATATTCTGAATATAGTTTGATTCCTGCATCGTTTCCTGCTGTTCCTCAGAGGGTTCCAGTCTTTTTAACAGATGGTCATTCCATTTAAAGAACTCTTTTGCCGCCACTGTTACTCCCATGCCTGTACAGATCACTGCTGCTACAATCAGTAATCGGCCACTGAATCTTTTTCTTTTGTATTTTTTATCAACTGCATCTGCCTGCTCAATATGTCTCAGTGTCTCTTCAAATTTCTCATGAAAATCCTGTGGTACTTCCGGTGCTATATTATTCCATTTGTTCTCTAACATGACATTTTCCCCTTTCCTGTTATTCTCTTTGATAGTTTGCTGTTTTTCCCAGGCATCGGTCTTTTCTCTTCTTCATCGGATAACTGTGCTTTCAAAAACTCTCTTGCACGGGAAAGTCTGCTTTTAATCGTTCCTTCCGGAATATCCATAGCCTCACTGATCTCTTTCTGTGAGAATCCTTCTAAATAATACAATGTTACCAAAATCCTCAGATCCTCCGGAAGCTCCATAATCGCCATATACAGATGACTGTATCTGTCCTCCTCAGTCAGCCTCATATTGTCCATATATTCTTCATATGGAATAACATTTTTTCTTTTCCGAAGAATCCCTTTGCATTCATTGATCAATATCCTTGTGATCCATGTTCGGAAATATTTTTCTTTCTTTAAAGTGGGAAGTTTTTCATATGCCTTAAGAATTGTTTCCTGCACAGCATCCCCACAATCAGAGTCATTCTTCAGAATGGACTTTGATATATGATACAGCATGGCTTCTGCATCCCGAACCTCCTTAATAAATACATCTTTTGTCATAACTTAGTCTTCTCCTTTTGTCCAGCCGGATTACTACACGAAAGGGGGCATGTTTTATGAGAAAAAGAATTAGTTTTATTTCTGTGCTTACCATGTTTCTGGCAATTGGTTTTGTAATTATTTTTTCCAGACCCGTAAAAGCAGCGGCAAATGGGGTCATATTAAAAGCAAATCGGACATACGCAGCATATGATGTTACCGGTGATGGAATGAAAGATAAAATCAGAATCAGAGCAGCCAATCAAACCGACGATGAAGCATATACGTCACTTACTGTATCGGTTAATGGAAAAACAGCTTGCAGATTAAAAAATACACGTTTTTATAATGTTATAGCAAATATTTATACATTGAAAAACGGACAGCCGTTTTTATATCTATATGCACCAGCCGAGAATGGTGACGGACCTGTATGTGCATTATTAAAATACACAAACGGAAAGTTCAGAAAGGCCCTTGATTTCACTGAAATTATGGCAGGATACGGAAACCATCGCATAGGCGAAGTTACCAACTTAAATGGAAATAAGATTGTAATTACAGAGAGCATCGTTTCTTATTCTCTTGGTATCAATGCAATTAATTTCACCTACAAATATGTCAATGGAAAATTTGTTCCGACAAGCAGATATGGATCCTATAAAGAAATATATTCCACAGACGGAAGCAGCCGATATTTCACAGTAAACAGTGATCTTCCGGCATATGCCAGACCAGGCGCTACTGCGGTAAACACGACACTGAAAGCCGGATCATTAACGAAAATCATTAAATGTGCACTCATAAGCGGAAAGATGTATATTCAGTTAGAATGCGATGGAGAAATCTATTGGATTAAAGCGCTGGAAAATCCACCGATTTCTGATAGCGAAAGACAATTTATGGAAGTTAGATATGCAGGATGATATCATGTTTGGGTAGTGTAAAATAGTTTGTGTTTTTGATAAAAAATAACTCCTTTTTGATAAGAATTCAGATATGACAATTCTTATCGAAAAGGAGTATTTTTTATGGCACTCATATACAGCAAACGGATCAATGTCAATGTAACCGGACTCATCTCTGTTGCCAGAAAGATTCCATGCAAGAGTACCTGTTCATGAAAGTTATCCAATGGTATCACCTGCACTACTGTTGGAAAATATTCGTTCATATTGTTATAGACCTATTATTTTAATCAAAATAAATCCCTATGACTTCCAGTTCTTGTCAAATATAGGAATAATTCATCTTCATAGATTTCATAAATCAACAACCAATCAGGAGTAATATGGCATTCGAACTAGAAACAGCTGGCTTAACCTCTGAAGGTACTTATGTGCCCCCAACATTATCATTAAGGCATTTAAAAATACCTGATTTAAACTTTCTACGAAAATTTTCACATTCTTCAACCGAAAGTAAAAATAATAACTCAAATGATTATACAGAAGAATAAAGCACTAAAAGCACCCAATACCAATTAAGGCGTTGAGTGCTTTTATCGTATATTCCACTATTCCATTTTGATTTATCTGCAAAATGTTCAAACACTTCGCAAAATATATGGATCATAAAATCTGTATCTCTGCCACGAAAAGGTCAGAACTTACTACAGCCCCAACCTTTCTATTTTAGTCTTCATAATGGCCTCTACAGGTGATGGTCCAAAGAAACCCATTCCCATTTATGTTTTAAGCCAACCAGCTTACATCCTCAGTCCGTCTCATTCAGCTCATGTTCCTGCCCATTACCTGCTGATAACTGATCAATTCCTCTGTCTATCATATCCAGATATTCCGCATTTTGAACAGTCTTTTCAGACTCTTTCTTCCATCTTGCCTGTACATATTCTTCTACACGTGACACCAGCTCTTTTGCTGTCTGGATCTGTTCCTCAGCCTCTTCTCTTGTCGCTATATAGAAATCATCATAATCACTGGCATGACGGATTTCTTCTGATTCAACAATTTTCTTTCCAAGCTTTCTCGGAAAAATCTCCGTTTTTACATAATTCTTATTGAAATTCGCCAGAGCATCTTTATGTCTTTTATACGCATTACCATCCAGCGCATGCACAGCTGATATTGCATGGTAAATCCCATAATATGCCCGGTTATTTGCTCCACGGAATTCTTTAGCTGCCAAAAGGATTTCGGCTGCCTTAATATCACTTTTAGAGGTTTCAATACGATACAGTACCAAATCTTTCCGCGTTCCCTTTTCATTAGGCTGCATCAAACAGTTTCACCCCTTCCTTCTTTACATTCGCATAAAATGGGTATACATCAACCCAGTTCTGGAAATGCTGTTGGCTTTTTGCTATCGGTTTAATATCAAGGTCATGATCCATATTGAAATCAAAAGTTTCTCCTGACAATTCATGGCGATACTGTTTAATATCTATATCTGACAAGTCCAGGAGAATCATTATATCTATATCAGAATCTGCCTTATAATCTCCCCTTGCATAGGATCCATATAAAATTACTGTCTTTAAATGACTTCCATATATCTTCCGTAATATTTCGGTATACTGATCCAACAATATTTTTATTGTTACCGGCATAATGTTTTCTCCTTTCCTGCTTCGATACTTTTTTCTTTATTATAACCGAACCACCATATCTTTTCTACTGCTTTCTCACACTGTAAATTCATATTTTTCCCGCATTTGTCACAAGATTGTCACAGACTCCTGCCAATATGCCCGGAAAAGCACGTATTTACGGCATTCTTTCAAAATTAATATCAAGCATTTTCTTTTTGCATATATTATCTTATATTATCTCTTTTTATAAATCAACAGTTCTGGATTTTCACCATCCTTCTCATATGTACATACCAGAATAAAATCCATACTTGCCAAAATACCGAAGCACCTATCTCCTCCAAATTCAGACTCTAGTTGATTCCCCAGATAAGTTTTCTGATCATCAAGGAATTTCACTTTTTGTCCGTTAGGCAGAGTATATTCCATATTCACATATTTCCCCACAAGTGCATTTAGCTTGTCTACCCTTGGAAGCCCGTCTATATGCAGATCATTAATTTCATTTATCAATTGCTTTTTAAACTCTTCAAACTGCCCATTGTCACTAAGCTCATCATACCTTTTCCAGTAATCCAATTTTGGAAGCATTTCCTTCAAATAAGAGCGTGCCTGTTCTTCTGTAAAGTTTTCATTTACCATATTCTTTACACACACATCAATCAATTCATCCATATCATTATATGTGTATGTTCCATCTGCATAGCACCATTTACAATACTCCTCATTTAATGTACCATCTTTATCACGTCCCAAGATAGAATCATCATCAATTGGCATTCCACAGCACTGACAGATCAGCCTTCTTGGTTCTCCCAAAAGCGTATTAATTGAAACATCAAATTCTTTTGATAAAAGCCTAAGTGTATCAGTATTTGGGACTGTGTCTCCATTTTCCCAACGGGATACTGCCTGTCTCGTCACCATAACTTTATTTGCCAGCTCGTCCTGTGACATTCCTCTTTCAGTTCTAAGTTTAAGAATTATCTTTTTTGTTTCCATAGTCGTCACCTCCGTTATCTTTATCATATCGATAAATCTGCAGTCTGAAAAGCAACCTGCTGTTGCCATAATCTATTGTATTGCAATATCTGTGTGGCAACAACCTACGTAAAGTAAAGTGTTCTTATTCATTTCCGTTTAATATTTCCATCAGTCTTTTTTCTTTGATAATAGCAATTCCTTGACTTTCATCGCCCAGTATGATCAGATTATCACCTGGCTGAATATCAAATATTTTTCTTGCTTTTGCCGGTATCACAATCTGACCTTTCTCTCCCACTTTCGTGATTCCAAAAACATGCTTTCCCCTTGGTGGTACACCCAGACCAAGATTATTGCTGTTTTCTCTGTCATAATTTACCAGTTCATCCAGACTTACATCCAATACTTCTGCCAGAAGCTTACACCTCTCAATATCAGGTAAGGATTCTCCTGTTTCGTATTTTGAAAGTGTCTGTCTGCTGACACCAATCTTTTCAGCCAGTTCATCCTGTGAAAAGCCATGCATTTTACGTACGGATACAAGGTTATCTTTAAACATGTTTTCTCTCCTTTTTCAGACCTAATACACACCAGCGGATAATCGGTATTCTACTGATGATTTCATATAAAAGCAATGCACCTGCAAATGCACTGATTCCCACGACTATATATACAATTCCTGCCGGAAGTTCTGAAGCAAAACATCTCAGGTAATAAGCTACACAAGCTAATGGAAGATAATGAAAAACATAAATTCCCCAGGATTTTTTTGACATCCATCTTGATACTTTGTTTTCCGAGTTCCCATATTTTTTCATAAATGCCAAAATTGCAAGAATTGAAAACCAACAATAAATACAGGCAGACAGGTTATTAAGCACAGGCTCTACCGCATAATTTTCACCAAAATAATATATCGTGTAGAATATTCCTGTTGTACCAGTTGCAATCAGAAAAATCACCCACCATTTACTTAAGCGCTCAACAACCTCATCATGTGAAAAAATAAAATAACCTGTAAAAAAACAAAACCCGTAAATTCCAAACCGGTACACAGTTACTACCGGAGTATTAAGAACTTGTGAGAATCCATATACAAAGACAGTTAACAAAGCCAGCAGCCATACTGGTGTTTTTTCTCCTTTTTTCCAGATACGATCCCTTTCGATTTTTCTCACTAGTAGCAGAAGCATTGAAAAAATCCATAACACTTGTATATACCAAAGAACACCAATTCCTGATATAGCCATGATCACATACCGAACTATTCCTGGAACTGATTCAAAACTTTCAAAAGCACCGCTGATTTTCATATTATAATATCCCAGTATCCATTGAAATACAAAAAGTCCAACGGTCGAAGGTACCAACAGCTTGCGTGTTTTATCTCGGATAAATTCTTTTAAATTATGCTTTTCCAGATAATATCTGACTGTCATACCAGACACCGTATATAACAAAGCCATCATCCAGGGATATACCAGATATTGGAAAGCATCCTGCAGCTGTTGTTCTTTAAACGGACCGATTACTCCAAACAGCTGGACACCATTGTACATATAAATCACGTGATAAATTACAACAATGCAGACCGTGATCCAGCGAATATTATCCAGATATACTCTTCTTGTGTTATCCATACTTTTCTCACCTTTGCAATTATTTTTAACATATTTTAGCATAAAAAGGGTGATTTTACGACCAACTTTCCTTAACATTTTCTACTGATTTTTGTTAAAAATCATTGCATTATGCATACTTTATTAAGATCGTCAAGTGTATCACTTATATCTCGTAAATCACCATCTGCTCTACGAACAGAAACACCAACACTTTTAAGTGCTGCCTCTGCATCTGACATCTCAGCATCTGTAGTAAGTCCATCCTTACTACGGGATATTCTTGAGAAGATTGTCTTAAAGGCATTACCAATCTGAGAACCAGATACTCTGGTCTTTTCTGCTGTTGTTGATACCAATGCCGCATACTTTTCAAAATTCATACCTGCTTCATTTACAACTGAACCAGAAGTTGCAATTGACTGAGAGATTGTGTCACAACCTTTTGAGAAATCTAATGCAATCTCAGAACTAAGTTTTTCAACCGTATCCGCAACGTGCATTGCCTGATCTTCGACAGATTGAACTGATTCAAAATACCTTGAATAGCATCCGCAGAAGATGAAGAACTCATGCCAGAAGCAGCAGATAACAATACTGTAGGTTGTGCCTTATTCAGCATGGAACTTACACTTTCGTTTTCATTTGCATAAATTGTAACCGCATCTGTGACGGTTTTTGTAGCGGCACTTAAATCTTTTGCCATACTAAGGGATTGTTGTTTCAAAGAATATAGAGATGAGCCAGACATATTACTCATGGTCATATCAACCAGAGTCATAGCCTTATTAAGATCTGTTACTGAACGTACTGCATTTTCAGTTTGATTTTTAAGAAAATTCAATGCATCTACTTTTAATTTTGTAGTTGCAATACCTTTTAGACTTGCAGATACATTATTTGCATTGTTCTGTATCTGTTGCAAACTATTATTCATATTGCTCAAATCATTACCATTGGCATTGGCTTGTATCGTTATTTTTCTATTTTGCAAAGTCATTAGTTTCGCTTCTACTTGTGACGTATCAAGATCTGCCGTCACTTTTATTTTAAAATCTGACATGTAAAACCTCCTTATGTATTATTATATTATGATATTATTTTAAAAAATTGCATAAGAAAAAAGACTACCTATTACGATAGTCTCTTACATCCTTAATAAAAGCATAATTATTTTTGGATGGGCGGTGTATCCATCATCTCAGGTACTCTTTTCTGAGTGCGTCAGGAACCTTTTCTGACCTCAAAAATAATTATGCTTGTTATTATCATATTCACTTTCTATAAAAAGAATACTATTTAATTTCTTCTTTGTCAGGATTATTTTTTCTGTTTTCAGTGCTGTTTTTTCACACTCAGTAATAACTTCCTTAATCCTTCCACTATGCAAACGTCTTACTATTTTTGATTCTTGTACTTCATGCATGGTTGCAACATATAAATAGTCCCCATCTTTATCTAATTTTATCCCAATTAAAATATTATCTTTATAACGTTTAATTAATTCAAAAGAACTATTTTCCTTTTCGTTTGGATTAACTCCCGAGGGCTTTCATACTGCTCATATTAAATTGTGATCATTCTACGTTCTCAAACATCTCCGCTAATGTCATAGAGATTTTCGGAAAGTCTTTCAATGTCACCACTGTATCTGCATTATAATGTTCTTCTTCTGAATCATCCTGAAGAATGTAACTGTATTTCAAATCATATTTACCATTTTCCAGATAGTAGATTTCTACAGCCCGCTCTCTTGGTGAAATGATCCAGTATTCCTCAACTCCTGCATTCTGGTAAAGCTCCTTTTTGACCGTCTTATCTCTCAATGCAGTCGCAGGACTAAGAGTTTCCACAATAAATCTGGGTGTACCAGTATAGGAACCACCTTTCAAGTGCTTACGATCACATATAATCATCACATCTGGTATCACATAATCATTATTCTCCTGTGCATGATATTTATAATCCAGATTCTCCATGAAAGCCAAGCACAATGTTCCTTTTAATCCACTTTTTATAATGGAATAAATATTACCATCTACAATCCCATGCTGATAATTTGGTGACGGTGACATATCATAAATCACACCATTGATCTTCTCTTCTTTTCTATATTCCTCTTCAAGTAATGGCATATTCACTCACCTCCTACAATTCCATCCTATATCTTAGTAGTCAATCTCATCAAACAGATCTTCAAAGGTTATCTTAATATTGGGAAAATGAACCAATCTTAATTCATCCTTGTTTTCTTCGCTAATAGTTTTCCAGAGATAATATTTGGGAATATCATTCTCATCATAGTCCAGTTCATAAATCTCTATTGTTTTTGTACGCCAATCAACAATCCAATATTCCTCTATCTCCTGTTGCGCATATAATTCCATCTTTTCTGTACGATCATATTTTTCGGTTGATGGAGATAAAACTTCCATAACAAAGCGTGGGGCATCTGTAAATGTATTCCCTCTCCTGGATTTAGTACGACAGTTTATAGAAGTATCAGGAATGACTATCTTATTATTTCCCTCAGCATCTTTAAAACGGTACTGTACATTATCGGAATAAACATAACAAGTGCTGTTTTTTAACTGATATCTGACCGCAGCCACAAAATTGACAATAACTGATGAATGTTCTGGTGTAGCACCTGCCATATCTGTAATCTTTAAATTCCAATCCATTCTATATGCTCCCTTCGCTGAAAATAAAGCTTTTTATATTGTCAAGTCTATCATCATTTTGTCTATATCTGTATACGATTTTCCTAGAGAAGGATTCTGTTTCATCTGTTGTACTTCATTAATTGCAGATATAGTCTCACTGTTTGGTATTTCTCTGGTAACTTCTCTTGAATAAATCTCCCTATGTTCTTTATTCAAAATTATCATTTAGTAAGCTCCTTATATGCTTCCATATTCTGTTTAATTAATCGTTCCGAAATTGCTGTCACATCTTCTACGTCTGCTATTTTCTGTGCTTCTGCCAGATTTTTATAATCCTCGTATACGAAATCTGCATTCATATATTCTTTTGCACGTTTTGTCATATTATCACTCATAATTCCATACTTCCGAAATCAATCACAAAATCTTCATAGATTCCCACTTTAACAAAATCCTGTAGGGTATAATCATTAACACTTTCATCACCGGTAAAATTATATACTATAACACGATTCTTCTCAGGATCAACAATCCAATATTCCTTAACACCTGCGAAACGATATTTCAGAAGCTTCAACAGGTAGTCCATTTTCTTACTTGCAGGTGACACAATCTCAATAATCCAATCAGGTGCGCCCTTACATCCTCTATCATCAAGCTTATCTGGATCACAAATTACAGAAATATCTGGCTCTACATAGGTATTACTTCTTTCATCCAGGTAAACAGCAAATGGTGCAGCATAGACCTCGCATTTTCCTTTATGTTCTTCAATATAACGATCAATAATACTGACAAGTCTTGTTGAGATACGCTGATGCTTTCGGCTTGGTGGTGCCATCATATACATATGACCATCAATCAGTTCTGCTCTTTCTCCATCTGGTAAAGCATATATATCATCTATAGTATAGGTTTCTTCTTTCAATAATGGCATGTTATCACCTCCAAGTGAATTTAGTTATATGTACATTATAATATAGATTATGTCTATTCAGCAACCTGTTTTTTGATTCTGACAAAACAATTCTGACAAAACAGATATAGATATCAGCATCGGCAGCAGTCATCTTATACTCGTTTCTTCACAATATATTAATAAAATAACCATCAAATTTCAATGCAAATGCTTTAAGGGTAAAGTTGTTAGGGTGCATGGTTTTCGTTGGAAATTTAAGGTTATATATAAGGATTCTCAGCATAAAATTGATTCTGTGAGGGATAGGGATGGTTATACGGAAGTCTTATAAAAAGACCTCCGTTCATGTTTCTGATTAACAGAAGTTATGCACTGATAGTATCAGATTTCACAAATGCTGTTTCTTCGTGAACTAAGTTCTCATCCATATCCAGTGGATCAGATTCTCCCCATTGTTCCGCTATAACTCCCAACGATTCCAGAAGTTTACCAATTGGTGCTTCATCTCTAAGTTGAAATTTCAATTTTTCGACATACTCTCGCTCACTATATGATAATGGTGTAGTACGGTTTGGAATATATTTATTATCAATTTCAGATTTCAGGTATGTATTCTTATTATGAATATACTTTTTAACTTAACGCACTATTTCAATAGGATATACAGTTCCCATACATATGATTAGAGCGTCAAAAGGGTAATTTAATAACCAAGGATACTGTATTTAGTATATTTTCTTCACATATTACAACAATATATTATGACTAAATTCGGCAAAAAGGGATTTTGACGCTTAAATCATACATATTTGATTATAATATGCAGCATACCGCCTGTTGTTATCTGCTTCTTTTTTCTGTTTCTTAGTTTTTACAACACCATGAGCATATCCGTAGAGATTCTCATAATCTGTTGCGAATTTGATACACAGGTCACGATCCTTATATCTACTGTAGCAATTATAATATCATAGGTTGTTTCATTTGTCACATAAAACTTTGAAGCACAAATCATTCAAAACAAAAAGCCGAAAGCCACATTGTTATCCGTGACCTCCGACTCCATTCTATCTTAATACTACACCGTCCTTACACCCAAATCAGCCCCTCTCTCCGGCTTATCTTTTCCCTGCTTTTCTTGAATAATCTTCTTATTAATCTCAAGGCGTTCATGAATGGATAATTTCTTATCTTTTCCAGCTACCGCCTGCTTCTGCTGTACCAGTTTTCTATCTGCTTTTCCTGTATCCTTAACCACTGCATTCGCTTCGGTACTTGTTCCACGCTCATCTACTCTTCCTTCATTTCTTTCTGCTATCTGCTGTTCTCGTCTCTCCTTCACACCTTTTTCTTCCAGGTTGCAAAAGCTCTGCAGATACGGAAGTACATGATTCTGTATGTCTGTCAGATCTTCCATATACTTTTGGAACTCTTCACTTCCTTTGCCTTTCTGGTAATTGATCCAATACTCATCTGTAAGCTTCATTTCATTGTTATACTTCAACTGACTTACAATACCGCCATGTCCATTTCCAATATCCATTGACTTCTTGAAATGATGCAGCTTCTGTTCACCTTTTTCAGCATAATATACAGTCACATATATCTTTGCGATTTTCGCAGGTTCGTCTGTCTTCGGATCACGTTTTGTATACCATTCTTTATCCATTTCTGCTGTTTTTGCATCCAGCTCGGACAACTTCTGACATCTTGGATTCATGAGATCACTTTCTTCACAATAGTTTACATACACCATTGGTTCCATATCCTTTGGAAGTTCAGGTTCATAGGCTTTCAGTCTTTCAATCAATACACCTGCACGCACAGACTGGTCACATTCTTCATCTACAATATCCTTCAGATACGAAATATAGGAATGAATATTCCCACTTCGCAAATCCAGCATTACTTCCTGTACCGTATTTTCTCCCATCTCCACATTATCTCGATACTCATACGGATCAAATGCTTCTGCAATCTCATCCAGTGCCTCTGCTAACTGTTCTGTGGTCATCTTCTCTGGATACATAGCTTCTCGAACATCCCGCATCGGAACGTACTTATAGTCAGGTAATGCTTCATGAATTTTCTCAATTCCTTCCCTTACCAGTGCAAGCTCCCCATAAAACCGAACATCATCCATTAGATTTCCAAATACAGTATTTCCTTTAACGATTGCAAATTCAGCTTCATCATAGTAACTGTCTTCCGGATCACGATAAATAATTCCCATCGAGCATCCAAGATACGCAGTTTCTGGATTCTCCCTATATTTTTCATAGATAGCAGCTATCTGATTAACATCGGTACTTTTTTCATAAGCCCCCATATCATGGAACTCATCGCATT
>ERZ773162.2373-NODE-2373-length-12081-cov-15.899800_pt1 | contig 12081 bp, 16 predicted proteins | sample MGYA00511113_ERZ773162 | MGnify/ENA primary metagenome ERZ773162 (study PRJEB29015, sample SAMEA2737807) | human gut metagenome | biome: human gut; feature: human-associated habitat; material: faeces | place: China | collected 2012 ... | reverse complement strand
TTTACGCTGTTGCTATCGTCTTTTCCTTTTTTCAAATCTTCTTTGGAAAGCCGGATATATTCGCCCAGCCGCCAGCGCCGGATCGTATAAGAGGGAGAGAAACTCTGTTGAAACCCTCTGTTTTTTGTTCTTGACATTGTTCCTCCTTCCCTATCACATTACACTTATATTATAACTCTGTCCCATAGGGACAACAAGGATGGCTCCGCCTCGGGACACTTTGTCTCGAAGCTGGGGCGGGCCGCAGCCGAAGTCACAGCCCGCTTTTTTGCCGGATCAAATAGTCCGTCAAAGTGTCCTGCAAAGACGGCCCGCCTTCCGCAAATTCAATTTTCACACCGACTCCGCCGATGTTGAAGCAGTACAGATTTTTGGCAACTTGCAAAAACCTTGTGACGCGCTCTTTGCGGGAAAGGGCGTTATCAAAGGTCATACCGCTCACATCGGGCAGAGACTCGGGGGAAACTGCGCCAATGTCAACGCTTTTCATTTGTTCCAGTTCCTGTGCGGTTAATCTCACGGTAAAACCTCCTTTGTTCAGATTGATAAACGCCTCCCGGTTGTCCTGTGGGGAAACGCGAAAAGGCGGCACCGCATAAGTGCCGCCCTTTGGCCTGTCCTCACATCGGGACACAATGTCTCGAAGTTAATAGGGGCCGTTTTCGTAATGGTGCTGGGCCTCGTCCAGCGTTTTGAAATCAAATACATAATGGAGCTCACCGACAACGCGCCGGATGTCCTCGGGGGAAAAACCACAGTTTTCCATCGCATAGATCACATATCCCCGGCAGGCGTTGTTGCTCCACGGCTCGGCCAGCATAGCGGCCAATGTAAGATCGGACTTCATTTTTTCATTCCCCCTTTGATATAAATTTAAGGAACGCCGCGCCCATTTCCTTGACCTGTCCAAAGACAACTATACTCGGCGCGGCGCTCCCACGCAGACGAGAGGGCGGCCCGGAGGGACAGACGGCCAGCCTGTCCACTGCCGGATCGTGGCCGTGGGATGGCCGGGCCCACTTGCGGCGCTGGTGTTATTCGCTCATTTTCCTTTGGGAAAAGTCACCGCGCACCCGCCGCCTGGCTCCCCGGATCATGCTCGGGGCCGCCCTGGTTCATCTGCGGAGAAAAGAAAACCTCCTCTCATAAACCGAGACATTTTTGGATGATATTCGGACTGGTTCAGCGGGATTTTTTCAAATATTTTTTCATGTTCTCCAAACCGCGCTCCACAGCCCGCCGCACTGCGCTTTCGTCAACGCCTTCCACTTCAGCTACTTCAGAATAGGTCTTGCCAAGAATGACGCAGGCATCCACGCGGCGGCCCTGGACTTCGGGCAGAGAGTTAAGCGCGTTCCACAGACGGATAAAGAGTTCCATCCGCTCCAAGAGCTCCTGGGGCGTGGGCTCATGCAGGCAGGCCGAGTATTCGATCCCGTCCTCACAGTCAAGAGAATACTGCGCCTTGTGCCGGGAGAGCCGCCGCTGGTAGGCCATTTCATAACGGGCATCCGCAAGAAAGACCTCCGCTACTTCGTCAGAAACCTCAATAAACTGATCCTGCGTGTACCAATAATAAAAATCTTTCAGATTGATTATAGCCATAATAAACCTCCGTTTCGGTGTTGGGTGGATGAGTGACCGAAACGAGGCTCGGCGGGGAGCGGCACCCTGGGGAGCTGCTCCGTACCTCGGGACACTTTGTCTCGAAGTGCAGATAACAAAAAGCGCCTGCGCGACACAAAGCCACGCAAGCGCACGAAGTTATATATTCATTTATGTACTGCCAAACTGCACATCCACCGCCGGACTGATCCTGCTGGGCGGGTGGGCTTTTTTTGACAGGTTAGGGGGATGGAAAAGGAACGAGAGCACAGCGACACCTCCAAGGAGGCCGCCGTACTCCGTTAGAATATAAATTCATAAAGAAACGGCGGCTTGATAGACTCAAAACCGCCGTTTTTCTTGTACCGCAGGCCATTCAACAACGGTTTCGTTGTGATGGCTCTGCGTCTGTGCGTCTGGCTCTTTTCAATATTTACTTAAATTGATCGATACGGCCCGATTGGATTGCCGTAAGATTGCGAGCAATTTTTTCTTCCGGCCAATCCCACCACCGCTCTGTCAGCAACGCCGAAATAGTTTCATCAGAAAAGCGTTTTCGGATAGGTTTAGCTGGAACACCTCCTACAATGGTATAGGGCGGGACATCTTTTGTTACAACAGCTCTGGTGCCAATAATGGCACCATCCCCTATGGTAACTCCAGCGAAGATCACGGCCTCGTATCCAATCCAGACATCACTTCCAATAACAATATCGCCTTTGTTGTCCCATGCCTCGGTTATGTGGCTAACATCAAGCCCCCATTCCTCAAAGAAAATAGGGAATGGGTAGGTCGCAAGTGAAGTCATGCTGTGGTTGGCGCTGTTGAACAAAAAACGAGCGCCACAGGCAATAGAACAAAATTTGCCGATAATCAGCTTGTCATGGTTAATGGGATAATGATAAAGAACATTATTCTTTTGAAAATCAACAGGATCGTTTACAAAGTCGTTATACATGGTGTAGTCGCCCACGATGATGCTGGGATCAGTAACGACATTTTTCAAATATACAGTTTCCCGATCTTTTGACCTGGGATAAATTTTTTGTTTGTCCATCATAATTCGTTATCCTCCTTAGAAATCAAGTCAGCCATGCGGATGACAGATAGTTTTGATTTTTTGACATTCACTAAAGTTTCCTGTTTGCATTTCGGGCAATACAGTGGAAAATTGATAAGCTCCGTGTCTGTCCTCACTTTGAGCCGGGTTTTATTCCTGCATATAGGGCAGAGAAGCCATATTGCTTCATTTTTCAAGCAGTATCATCCTTTCAAAAAAAGAGGGCAACACAAAACAAATTTGTGTGCCCTCTGCTGGAAAATTTAACGACAAAGACAGCAAAAGGCCACAAACAAAACATTGTTTGTGGCCTGCATAGACTTATATATCTCAAGTCAATTCGTAAAAAAGGGTGCAAAAACCAAAGGTAGTCTATATCTACCCTGGCCTTTCGGTTTTACAAATTGACTTTCCGAAAAGGCTCCGCACAATGTTTTGTGTCATATAATTGTGTGGAGCCAAAACCACCGCAGCGTTTCACGAATAGCATCGTGCTCACCCTTTCCATAACTTGATAATCTTATTTTAGGCGCTTTTTATGCGCTTGTCAAGTTTGCAATATCTTTACACATGAAGTTAATTAGTCAGTTGAATGAAATGTGCAATCGTTCAAATAATAACACCTGAAATGTAAAATTACATCAGGTGATATTATGAAGATTGAGAGAGATGAACGACGATTTGATTTTCACGATATAGGGCTTGCCATCAAACGGGCAAGGGAGGCCAGCGGAATGACACAGCAACTGGCCTATATTGTTGACCGGGCTCCGCGCACCATCATGTATAACGAGAATGACGGCCAGCACCCCAGCCTCAACACCTTTTATCAGATGGTGACAATGTTCGATATATCGGTAGATCAATACTTCTATCCGTCCAAGAATAAGGGGAGCGAGTGCAGAAAGCGCATTGACGCTATGCTTAACGCCCTGGACGAAAAAGAATTAAAAATTGTAGAAGCCACGATCCAAGCGATGAAAGCGGCTAAAGAAACGGAGGATGCGTAAGAAAAGCGTGTACCTCCGTTTTTTGCGCCATTTTCGGGGCTTGCACAAAACGGCAAGCAATTCGGGTGTGGCCACACTCCGAAATTTTCACAGGCCGCAGGCCCGTGAAAATGCTTGTTGGGGAGCTCCCCAAACCCGCGGGACTTCGGGACAAATTGTCCCAAAGTTCCGGCGCGAGCGCCTGTTGGATGCGGCCCTGGCTAACGCTCCTGGGCCTTATTTTCCCGCCCGTCCGTATGGCCGAGCAGATAATCAATGTTTGCCTTGACCGCCACGGCCTGCCGCATATCCGCCTGGGCCTTGCGATATTCCGCATAAAGGGCCTTTTTCTTTTCGGAGAGCTCCCGGCGCTCCTTTTTCAGCGCGTCCATTTTCGGGAGCTTCGCCCCGCCTAAAAGATCATTCATGGCAGCCTTCGCCGCCCGGTATGCAGCCAGCTCCGCTTCATGCTGGGCCAGATATTTTTTGCTGTACCGGGCCGCCTTATAGCGATCAAACACGGGCCGGGTTTTTGCAAATTCCACCGTAGCGCCCATGAGCTGTACGGTATGGGAGAGGGCCGCCTCGGTTTCCCGGAGCTTCCCGGCCAGGGCGTGAAAGCGATCCACCGCCGCCTCAGTGCTGGCCGCCAGCTCCTCATAGTCTGTGAGCTTGTGCTCCTGGAGATATTGGAGTGCGGCGGCCATCTGTTTCAAGTTGTAGACCTTCGCCCACCGCGCATAAGCCGGGCCTTTGCCCTGTGCCATACGCTCCCTAATATCAATAATCAGATTGACGCGCCGGGGCGGAGCCGGGCTGTCCTTCGGGAGCTCCGGGATGGGACGCTCCCCAGCAATTACCGCCCGGATGTCATCGGGATCAAAGCCGGGGCCCAGGACAGAAGCCCGCAGGCGGGTGTACTTATCCTGCCCAGGAGCCAGGAACGAAATCACGCCGCCCCGCCCATGCTTCACTTGAAAGCCGGACTCCTCCATAATCCGCAGAAAGGCCGCAAAGTCGGTGGGCTTTTTTTCCAGAGCCTCCACGATGGCCCACCGCACCCGCTGTTGTGCAGAGGGCGGCTTTTCCCCGATCCACTGGCCATAATGGAGAAAGCGGCCCTTGCTGTGTTGTTTCGGATTTTGGATAACAGACAGCTCATGCTCAATGCACACCCGGTCGGAGAGCCGCCGCAGAGCAAAAGACGAACCGATGAAGTTATGAAACTTCCGGGAGCAGTCCTGGGCCGTGGAATTGAAATAAATATGGTTATGCGGATGCCCCTTGTCAATATGGGTACAGACGAAAAACTGGTACTTGCCTTTTGTCCAGCGCATGGCTGTTTCATAGCCGATTTTGTTTGCCTCCTCCGGCGTGACCTCGCCGGGAGGGAACGCCTGCCGGATTTGAAAGAACAGGGCCCCGCGCTCCACGGCCCGGCCCGTTTCCGCCTGGTACTGGCTTTTCGTCAGAAGAAACTCAGCGGGGGCCGATGACGGATCACAGAGGTAGGCAGACACGGCTCCTATCTTTTTCGGATTGAGCCCGTAGGCAAACCGATCCTCCATCGTCTGGACAGCCGTTTTTCCGGCCGCTACCTTGTAGGGCCGGATATAGGTTGTAGCGATAGCCGCGCCTCCTTTCTAAAAAACGGCGGCTGTATTCCAGCCACCGCAGAAAAATGACGAGTAGTCCTAAAATATTATTGTACCATTTACTTATCTAAAGATATTATTAAATATCTCGTCTGCAATCTTTGCATTATCTTTTGATATGTTTATTGATGTATCAGATAACCGTGAAAATGGAATGTTCTCCTCTTCTAATTTTTGTTCAAAAAGCACCAAATCTGTGTTGTCCGAAAAGCAATAATTTTGGGTGTCGCTTAAATCATGTGGTACTACAATAAACCCTATCAATAAGCAAATTAAAAGGAAACCAGATAAGCACCCTACAATTTTTGTTATTCCTATCTTTTCTCTCATATTGTTTTCCTCGTATAAATTCATTTTTAGACACATACATTATAGTTCATCAAATGTTATACTGTCTATATTTGCTTCGGGACAAATTGTCCCAAAGCGTTATCCCGCAATAAAGGTCTTTAACGAGTAGTTGAGATCATCCAGCTTGCAGACCAGCCATTCGGCTGCGGCGGGCAGCCCGAAAGGGGAAAGCAGAAAAGCGAGCACCAGCCCGGTGATCCCCCATTGTGGATTGCTCTGAATGAACAGCTCGAACAGGCCGCACACTGCAAAGATGAGGGACAGGATGCCAAGCACCCAGGACGCGAGGGAAACGCTGAAATTGAGGACTGCGACAATCAGCGTAAGAGCCAGCACAGCAGGAGCCGCGATGATTTTCAGAATGATCCGCATACCTTGATACCTCCTTATTTTTGTTGATGGTTTACCCCTATATAATCATTATACCTCTATCCCGGAGGGACAACAAGGATGCCTCCGGCTTTCAGCACCTCGGGACAAAGTGTCCCGAAGTAGTGAAAGCCGGGGAACGGCAAAACCGCTCCCCGGCAGGACTAACGCTCCACAATAGCAGACAGCTTTTTCAAAAGATCGGACAAGGGCCCCCACAGCTTTTCATAGTCCCGTTGCAGAGACTTAATTTCCTCGGGATAGATCCCGCCGTAGGTGTTGGCCTGGATTGCCACTTGATTAAGATTGTTTGAACACCGCCGCTGGAGCGACACCAGCTCCCGGACGGGCGAAAGGTCAACATGAAGCACATACCCGTTGAGTGCCATTTTCCGCATATAGGCCCCCATGTTTCGGATGCCCGCCTCGGCCATCCGTTCCCGGATCAGCGCCTGCTCCTCCTCCGACACCATCACATGGAGATGGATCGGGCGGCGGCGTTTCTTTGTCATCGTTCCTCCCGTTCCAGACTGCGGCTGGCCCGGGGCGGCTCTTTTACCTTGTCTACTGGCTTTTCCCGCTCCCGGGGGCTTGCGGGGATCGGGGCATGAAATTCCCGGTAAAGCCGCATCGCCTCCTGGTCGGCAAGTTCCTGTTCACGCTTTTTCTCCATAACACAGACCTCCTATCTATCGCCCCGGCTGGGGCTTTTCTTTTCCGGCGCATCCGGGGCCCGCTGTTTGCGGGCCTTGCGTCCGGCCTCCTTCATCTGCTGGGCAATCGGCGGCTTCTTTTCCGCACCACGCTCCAGCACAGGTTCACGGCCTTTTGGATTGTCATGGGCGGGCCGCAGTTCATAATCGGCCATCTGCTTTTCTGTCAGCGGGTGGAGATACCAAAGCTCGCCCCATGCCCGGAATGACTCGCCCTCCACAGGCTGGCGGGTGTTGTAGTTGAGATGAGCCACAGGCAGGTTGTCCTTCGGACGGGGATAGGTAGCTATATCCACGGGCCGCTGGGTAGAGTAATACTTGAAAAAATCCGGGCCGGAGGTTTCCAGCCGGGAAACGCCATACTGCTTTTCATAGCTGAACACACGGCGGTTATAGTCCCCGATGGCCTCACATTCCCCGTTGAAGTAATGGCCCCAATAGTAATCCCGTTTCCCGTCCTCCTGGGTAAACTGCCAGGTCACAAAGGGATTAGGGGCCTTGAAATTTTCCCCCAGCGCAAAGCCCCGGCCATTGTCGAACAAAACAGACTGCCGGATCACATAGCCTTGATTGCTTTCCAGAGTAGCACCTCCTTAAAAAGCGGGCACTTCGGGACAAATTGTCCCAAAGTCCCACAGCGTAAATGTTGACAGCATCCGGGCCGAAACGGGGCAGGCCATACTCTGATACGGCCCGCCCCGAAACAGGCCCCGGAAAGCCTTGATACAAGCGGGTTTTGATGGGCCTAATTGTCAACACCCCATCCCCGCTTTTTCCGCATATATTCCCTCTGCTGGCGGCGGTGGGCTTTCTTTGCACAGGCCGCCGAGCAGTACGCCTGCCGACGATCCGGGGGAACGGGCCCGCCGCAGACCGGGCAGACCTTAAAATCCGGCCTGGGCCCCTCGGTTAAGAGGGCCGCCTCCAGCGCCGGATCAAGGGGCAGGACGGCCTCCCGGAAATAGCGGCAGTATGCGCCTGTCCAGCATTTCCCCAGCATATAGCACTCACAGTCCAGCGGCAGGCACCCGCACTCCCGGTCATAGTTGGCGCACCACTTTACCACAAGGGAGCGGATGGCCGCTTTCTCCTCCCGGGTAAGTTCGCGGGACATAGCCTCACCTCCCGCCAGCCGGGGCTTTCAAAAGTTCCCGGTAGCAGGACACACAGCCGATGCCCCGCCAGTAGGGACACCCGGAGCACCGGGAGCCCCTGGGCGGCTTCGGTGTGGCCGGAGCCTGGGGACGGGGCTTCTGCTTCATCATTGTTTCAAAGGGGCTGTTGGTAAACCTCATTTGCCAGCCTCCTCTCCGTCATCGTCCTCCTCGTCCCAGGGCGGGCCGTCATCTTCCTCGTCCCCGTAGGGTTCCCCGCCGTCATAGCCATCCAGCTCCCCGCCGTAGTCCTCCTCGGGTTCGGCGGCTTTTTCATGTTTCGGGCGGTAAATCTTAAAGTACCAGCCAGCCCCGCCGCCGATCACCGCCACGGCCAGCACCAGCAGAAGCATCCCCATATTGCCGCCCGTTTCCGGCTCGGCCTCCTCCGGGGCGGGTTCCCCGGTTTCCTCCGTTTCCACGGGTTCCGGCTCCACGCCCACGCACTCGGTCATATTGACAGCGCAGACCGGGCAATCCGTATTGACAGCCCCCGCCGCGCATTTTTCAGAGCAGGAGCAGGCGGCCTGTTCCACCCCGGCAGCCTCCGCCGCAGCCAGCAGATCGGCTTCGTCTGTCATGCTCAAAAAGTAGGTTTCATACTGCTCGCCTTCCTCGTCCACGGGCTTGTCATAGTCAATGACTATGTAAAAGGTGTTCCCGCCCGCCGTCTGTACCGTGATAAACTGCTTGTTGGTGTGCTCGTCATAGAGCAGATCGCGGGTAACAAGGTTGCCCTCCTCCGAGAAGCCCTCGCCCGGTTCGATGGTGGGCTCCGGCTCCGGGGCCGTGGTTTCCTCGGTCATGGTGGGATCGCCATAGTTTTCGCCCTCACCGCCGCCTGCATAGGCAAAGGCCGGGACAGCCGAAAAGCCGCATAAAAGAACGGCGGCACAGAGCGCCGCCGTCAGAAACTTCCATCGTTTCATATTCAATTTTCCTCCTTCCCGCCGGGTTCAAACTTCGGGACACTTTGTCCCAAAGCCCCATCGCCCTTCAGCTTTTCAAACAGCAGAGGGAGCTCCGCAAGGGGGATGCTCATGCCCCGCACGATGTCCACGATCTCGCTGTTTTCCGCCTCCAGCTTTTTCTGCTCCAATTCTTTCAGCCGGGCCTGCTGTTCGCTGATTTTGGCCTTGACCTTATCAATCTCAGCCTGGATTTTCATGCTTTTTGCCGTTGCCATAGATAACCTCCAATCATGGTAAACGCCCGTAGGCGTAGAAATGAGACTGCCAGTAGCTTGTATTTAAGTTTGCATAACCGATGGGATCTCCACAGTGCAACATTTTATTGTCACCCACATAAATCCCACAATGGCTTACCCCCGGCGTGTCATAAGTGCCCTTGAAAAAGACGAGATCGCCGGGTTGTGGATTGCTGGTCGGCGTACAGATGTTATAGAGCCCCTGGGCCCCCAGGCGTCCCACATTCCAGCCGGAATGATTGATCACCCAGGACACATAGCCCGAACAGTCAAAGGATGTGGCCGGGCTGGAGCCGCCCCACACATAGGGATAGCCGATATATTTCTCGGCCTCGGAGAGAATGGCGGCAAAGGTTTCGTCATCCAGATACTCCCGGGGCACCTCGTACTCCTCGGGCGTTTCAGTGTACTTGCCGACATACTCGGAGCCTGGGAACAAATCCGGGCGGTTTCCCAGCGTTGCCATATAGATGGCATACCGGGACATCTGATCCTCGCTTAACAAGTAGACAGGCAGATGGGACAGGTTTTTGTTTTCCAGCGTCACATAGCAGATGTAGTAATTGTAGGGGACTTCCACCTCGTAATCGTTGCCCTCGCTGTCGGTGTGGGTTTCCGTCCGGTAGCGCACCTCCACCACCACATCCTCGGTCAGAATGTACTGGCTGTCAAAGAGCGTTTGCAGAGAGCCCTCCACCTGGTCAAGCGTCCACTGGCCCTCATGGAGCGAGCACAACAGGGAAAGAAGCACATAGGGATCATGCTCGATCTCGTCCAGGTCGAAGTGGTACTCGTCATAGTTGTGGGTGCTTTCGTAGCTGTCCAGATAGTCGGATAGCTCCGCCTCCAAGTCACAGTAAGCGGCTTCGGCCCCCAGTAGATCCCCGTCCTCGCAAGGATAGGTGCTGGCCCCCACCGCGCCGATGGTGCTGTTTCCCAGCGTAACAAGGGAAGAAGAACAGGACTGCATCACCAGCACAAGCAGGACGCAGGCCAGAGCCAGCAGACAGCCCACGGGATGGCGTTTCACAAACCCCACCGCCCGGGCCGCCAGCTTTTCTGTGGTAACAGCCGTTTTTCCGGCGGCCTGGGCCCCGTATTTGGCCGCCTCCTTTGCCTGCTTCTGATACCTCTTGCGGAGCCGCCGCTTCTGCCAAAACCGGGACAAAGCGTTTTTGGAGAGCTCCGGGTGCTCCTGGGCGGCGGTATGAAAGTGATAATCCGCCGTAGCCTTGATATACCGGGACTCCGCCTTCTGAACCGCCTTCGCCGGATGTTCCCGGATTTTCCGTTTCACAAACCGGGAGCCATGCCGCAGGGCAGACTCGCCCACAAGCTCGGAGCGGTGGGCCCCTTCGATGCCCACATTCTCATGCTCGTTTTCATAAATCTTCCCATGCACAAAGCTGTGGGCGGAGCCGCTGGCCACCCGGCCCACACGCCTCACCGGGCCCGGCTTTTTGGGCGGCTTCTGTTTTGCCAGCTTTTCCTTCGCCCGATCCAGCTTTTCCCCGCACTTTTCCATGTGGAGTTTGGATGCCGCCGCTTTCTCCTGGTTGCTTTTCTGCCGGAATTTTGACTTTGGGACACTTTGTCCCGAAGTACCCCCGGCGTTTCTTTCGCCAGCCCCGCCCGGATCAGCGGCCCCAGCCGCCTCCCTGGGCTCGGGGCCCGCGCCGTTATTCGGTTTTCGCTTCATTTTTCACATCCTCCGGGCGGGTGGTCAGCAGGTTATAGATCTCGCCTTTCGGGAACCGATCCACAAAGGGGATGGTCACATTCCCATAGAACAGCAGGCCCTCGCCGGAATTGGAGTGGGTGATGTAGGAAAGCTGGTGCTCGGAAATGCCGAGCTGTTTTGCCAAAATCGTCCGGTCACTTTGGGCCTGGGACAGCAGGATCATAAAATCCGTGTTGTCGAGAATGTTCTCAATCTCCCGGCTGGCCAAAAGGTCTTTCACATTCTGCGTAAGTGCGCTGGGGACACAGCCCTTTTTGCGTAGCATCTTCCAGACCGCCACAAAGTAGCTGGCGGTCAGAGGATCGCGGAGCAGGACATGGAACTCGTCAAAGTAGCACCAGGTCGCCACGCCCTCCCGGAAGTTGGTGTCCACCGCCTGGGAGACAAACTCGTTTGTGATGTGCATGGCAATCTTGCGGAGGTTTTCTCCCATGTTCTTGAGCACGATGCACACCACCCGGCTGTCCGTTTTTACATTGGTGGGATGGTTAAAGAGATTGAGGGAGCCTGTACAGTAGAGCTCCAGGGCGGTTGCCACCCGGCGGGCCTCCGGCTCCGGCTGTTTCAAAAGCTCCTCGTACAAGTCCTGCAACAGCGGCGTTTTTTCGGTGTCAAGCCCCAGGGCCTGCTCCCGGTAGACCAGCCGCACACAGCGGTCAACCACCGTCTTTTCGATGGGCTGTAAGCCGTCCTTGCCGCCTACCACCAGCTCACACAGGGAAAGCAGAAAATCCGCCTTCATGGAGAGCGGGCTTTCCCCGGCGGTCATGTTAAGCTCCACATCCATCGGGTTTAAGTGGTGGGGGCTGTCCGGGGCAATCTCGATCACCTGGCCGCCCAGCCTACGAACCAGCGGGGCATATTCCCCCATTGGATCGACAATCAAAATCCGATCCTGGGGGATGGCAAGGAACACATTTAAGAGCTCCCTTTTTGCGGCGAAAGATTTTCCCGAGCCGGTAGAGCCCAAGTAAAGCCCATTGGCCGACTTCAGCTTTTTGCGGTCAGCCATGATGACATTGTGGGAAAGGGCGTTCATGCCATAGTAGAGGGCCTGCCCGTCCATCCGCAGCTCCCTTGTCATAAAGGGGATGAAGATGGCCGTGGAGCTGGTTGTCATACCACGCTGGATCTCCACTTCGTTGTAGCCGAGGGCCAGCGAGGACACAAAGCCCTGCTCCTGTTGCCAGTCCAGCCGCTTGAGGGCGCAGTTGTATTTCTGTGCGATGCCGCCCAC
>ERZ773162.2369-NODE-2369-length-12093-cov-3.458465_pt1 | contig 12093 bp, 10 predicted proteins | sample MGYA00511113_ERZ773162 | MGnify/ENA primary metagenome ERZ773162 (study PRJEB29015, sample SAMEA2737807) | human gut metagenome | biome: human gut; feature: human-associated habitat; material: faeces | place: China | collected 2012 ... | reverse complement strand
GGGCAGGATGATTATCCTGCCCCGCTTTTTTATCATTGTCTATGAAAATAAATAGCATATTCCTAAAATAACTGTTCCTATATAAAAGCAAACAAAAATAATACAAATATGATTCTTATTTTTTATGTCGATTTGCTCTTTTTTTCCTGATATCAGCTTTCATCTTCGCTGCACCCGAACCATGTTGCCCACGAATATATGTTGCCTTCTTAGCCTTTGTCTTCACTTTTTCATCTTCCTGTGGCTTGTCTTTCTTACCTTTAAAGACAATTCCACCCATGATTGCTTCTTCTATACTCATATATTAAGTTATTAGTATCATATTTCCGGCAGCAAAGATAACCCTTTTCTACGGATTTATTTATCTTTGCCAACTAAAACAATCGTAACGACCAATATGGCAACAACAATTCTCATCCCGGAAAAAGACCCAATGGGGGCTGCTATCTCCGATTTTTTCAACCTCCACAGAGCTGACCGCTTGCGAGTTTTTTCTTCTCAATTCGAAGAAGATGAAATTCCTGTCAAGGAGTTGTTCCGTTCCATGCCCTCCATGCCCATGCTGGAACGTACTGCCCTACAAATGGCCACAGGACAAATACTGGACGTAGGCGCAGGAAGCGGATGTCACGCCCTGGCACTTCAGGATATGGGAAAAGAGGTTTGTGCCATTGATATTTCTCCGCTATCTGTCGAAGTAATGAAGCAACGAGGAGTCAAGGATTCCCGTCTTATCAACCTCTTTGATGAAACATTCACAGAAACATTCGACACCATTCTTATGCTTATGAACGGCTCGGGAATCATCGGCAGACTAAGCAATATGCCTGATTTTTTCCGACGAATGAAACGTATCCTCCGCCCCGGCGGATGTATATTGCTGGATTCCAGCGACTTACGATATCTGTTCGAAGAAGAAGACGGCAGCATAGTTATCGACTTAGCCGGAGATTATTACGGAGAAATTGATTTCCGGATGCAATACAAGAGTATAAAAGGAGACACATTCGACTGGTTATATATAGATTTTCAGACACTTAGCCTATACGCTTCCGAATGTGGCTTTAAAGCAGAACTTGTGAAAGAAGGAAAGCATTATGATTATCTGGCTAAGCTTAGCATTGTTTAGAATGCTCTTTATAAAATAGTGACGGGATGCTCTTTCGATAGTATCGCCATATCCTAAAAATAGTAACGCTATCCTGTTGTGATAGCGTTACTATTTTTATTGTACACGAAAGTTTTACGATTCTTCCTGAGATACCACCTGATGAAATGTTCTTTATCCTATTTCAGCATTTCATTAATCGTCTGCACCAGTGAAGCAAATTCTTCCTCATTGTACAAACGGGTTAGCTTTACTATTTTTCCTTCTTTATCTATCAAAACATTCCGCGTTATGCCGGACTCACGCAATGCATATTTTGCAAAAATATCTGCACCGGGATCCAAACCCAAAGGATAAGTGACTCCGGTAGACTTTGCAAAGGCGAGCACTTTATCAAGCGGCTCGTCACGGTCAATACCAATCAGGGCAAAGTCTGCATTATCTTTATGCTTCAACCAAATGTCTTTCTCTATAAACGGCATTTCCTTCCGACAAACACCACACCAACTTGCCGTGAACTGCAACATTACCACTTTACCACGGAGAGAAGATAAAGTCACCTGCTTACCGTCAGTCAGAGTTATGGTAAAGTCTGGTGCTGCCTCACCTACCTTCACGATATATCCCGTGCTATCTGCTTGAGTAGTTATCACGTCTCCAACTACTTTCGTACTATCCGATGCCATTTCAGTGGCAGCCATTCCTTTCTTCTGACCGGAACAAGCTAATATACTTACAGCTACAAACGCCACACCACACACATTCATAATTTTCTTTTTCATTGTCTTATAATTATTAGTGAGAATGCAAATATAAAAAAAGTATACGATGTATTTGCATTTTTAAAAGTATTTCATACCTTTGCACCCACAAAAGAAAATAACGCCTCTTTAGCTCAGTTGGCCAGAGCACGTGATTTGTAATCTCGGGGTCGTTGGTTCGAATCCGACAAGAGGCTCACCAATAAAAAGCTGTTTATCCGTATGGTAAACAGCTTTTTTATTGATTATATCATTCAGGATTTTTGTCTGCGAAACACTACTATGCTTACTGCCAACAAGATTAGTATAATTCCAACAGCGCTATTCACAGTAAAAAGCTCTTTGAATACAAAAACTCCGATTACAACAGCCGTTAATGGTTCCATTGCACCCAAGATGGAAGTCAGTGTAGGTCCGGCATATTTAATAGCTTGTACTAAAGTTATATTGGAAATAGCCGTAGCCGGTAATGCCAGCCCAAGAATAATCAGCCAGGTATATCCATCCGACACAAGTTGAAGTCCGGAAGTACAATAGGCGCCTATGAGGTAAAAAATAGTTCCCAACCCCATAACATAACAAGTCAATGCCGTAGAGTTTATTTGTACGACCCGCGTTGTCCGCACTCCAACAATATACCCTGCGTATGAAAAAACAGAAACACAGGCAGCAACCAAACCAACCATTGTATTTCCACTTTTCGCCTCCAACTCTCCCAATGAAAGTAAAGCTGCTCCCAGCAAAGACATCAATACTGCAAGTATCACCAAGAGAGACTTCTTCTCCCGGAAGAAAAACATCATTGCCAAAGCAACAGCCAACGGATACATAAAATGTATGGTAGAAGCCACTCCGCTAGCTATATTCTGATAAGCAATAATCAAACTAAATGAAGTAACGGCTCTCAACAAACTCAACAGAAAAACAACTCCCCAATCTTTTCCAGCCAATCGAAAATTGCAACCGGATAACCAACCAAACACAATCAATACAATCGACGCCACTCCCCAACGATAAGAAAGTACCTCGAAAGCCGAAAAACCGGCTAATAGCAAAGTGATAGAAAAAAACGGAGCCAGCCCAAAAGTGGAGGAGGATACCGCCGCATAAAGTATACCTTTAATACGATTCATCGATATATTCAACTAATTCCAGATATTCACAATGCAAAGATTATAAATATTTCTTTAATGCCACCATTAATTTCATTTTTTCAATCGGCTTAACCAGATATTCATTACAGCCAGCCTTTATTGCAGCAATCCGGTCAGAATCGAAAGCATGGGCGGTAAGTGCGACGATAGGCAAGCTAGCATTAAACTTACGTATTTCAGCTGTAGCCTTCAAACCATCCAGTACTGGCATTTTCATATCCATCAACAACAAATCGACATGTTGGCTACGCGCTATTTCCACTGCCTTTTGCCCATTCTCTGCATGCAGTAAATCATAATGATCCTTTAGGATAGTAGACACCAGCTGATAATTACTTTGTATATCTTCAGCTATGAGAATTGTTTTCCGACCGGCACTCTTCTCCATCACTTCGTCATTCGCACCAAACTCTTCTCCGGAGATATTCTCTTCTTTCTTCTCTTCTACCATAGAAAGTGTATCGACTTCACAAGGTAAAAATGCCCAAAACAGCGATCCTTCATTGTGTACCGATTCAAAGCCGACTTTACCTCCCATAGCTTCTGCAATTGCCTTGCAAATGGAAAGTCCAAGTCCGGTACCTTGGGCAAACTCATCAAGTTTCTCAAAACGCTGGAATACTTTTCCTTTTTTATCATCAGCTATACCAATGCCGGTATCTTTCACATAAAAATAGACGCCTCCATCCTTACATGCATATCCCATTTTAATAGAACCTTTTGAAGTATATTTGATAGCATTAGTGACATAATTCGTTATAATTTGTGTCACGCGATTACGGTCCAGAGTTACCCGGCAACAGTGATAAGGATTGATTTCAGTTAACACGATATCCGGATTCTTCAGGCGCTGCTTCATGGAAGTAAACATGTTTTCAAAATGTTCGGATAAGTCGAACGGTTCGTATTTCAGTTCTACCGAACCGGCTTCCAGCTTGGATAAATCAAGTATATCATTTATCAGTTTTAGCAATAACTCATTATTACTATTAATAATCTGGATATAGTCCGCCTTTTCTTCTTCTCCGGCATAAGCCATCAACTCCGAAAAACCTACAATAGCATTCAACGGAGTACGGATTTCATGACTCATATTCGCCAAGAACGCAGATTTCAATTTATCAGACTGCTCTGCCTGATGTTTGGCTTCCTGCAATTCCTTAATCATTTTTTCACGCTCCGTTACATCATCCACGCGAATTACAACACCATCCACAAATCCATCTTCAAGAACTACGGGAGTGGCAAACACTTCAACGGTATGTGCACTGTCCAACGAAAACTTCATCTGTTCCGTCTGTAATGAAACAAAAGCACGTTGCATCACACAATTTTCACAGGGAGAAGTACGATTATATGTACTTTTATAGCAAAGTTTACCTTTTTTGTAGGCTTCAAAAGAAAGACTTTTTGAACATAACGAAATATTTTCCCATTGAACCATATATTCCTTCGTGATGTAGGCCAACCCTGAATTCGTATTGTTAAGAACCAGTTCATTCTGTCGTACCAAAGCGTCCTGTATTTCTTTATTCTTTAGTAAGGTCAATTCAGTCTGCTTATAGGAATCGATATTTTGCGTCATACCGAACAGATACTTATAAGGAGCATCGTTCAAAGTTGTGGTTTCAACAAGGCCACGCGTTTCCCACCATTGATACACGCCATCTCCTTTAAAGTCAATGCGATATTCCACATCCCATACACCGCTTCCTAGTTCTACCGCCTTTTGCAAAGTTTCAGCAAACTTTTGTCGGTCATCAGGATGTACGAGAGTCAGATATTTCTCGACCGAATTAATTTCTGATGCCTTTTTCCCATTTTTATCAAAACCTTCACCGAAACTCACCCTGTTCTTAGCCGGCTCGAAAAACCAGGTGAAGGCATTCATCGCTTCCATAGTGACAGTTAACAGCTGTGCACGACGCTTCAGTTCATTTTGTAAAACTCTGATCCCAGCGGGTATTTAACAGAAAGCGCTTGCCATCATCTTCAATTATACTTTTGCGAACAATAGTATCATAGCTGCGTCCATCCTTCAGTATAATACGTTCCATGCCGAAATAAGGGTTCCCAGTATTGTATACCTCTAAATCTGTCTTCTGAATACGCTCTACTTCTTCTTCACTCAGCACATCATAAGTAGTTTTATCTTCGCTGGTACCAAACACGAGCTTACTCTCTTCATTGCAAAAAACATAGCGGAAATCATTCTCTACATCTTTGATATGAACAGATAACGGAAGATTATTTAATATATTATAGAAGAACTGCTGCTTTTTCTGCACCTCCGTATTATTCTTTCGGGTACCAACATATTTCAATACCTTCTTATTAGAATCAAATTCATAAGGAGCACCGCTTATCGTACAAAATTGCCAGGTTGAGCTATCCGGCAACATAACCCTGCTATCAAAAGAAAAAGAAAAGTCTTCCCCATTGCTCATTCTTTCCATTACTTCAGTAACCTGACTACGGTCATCCGGATGCAAAGTCTCCAGATATAGTGCCATACTAACTGGCTTAGACTGATCGTATCCATTCAGCGGTTCATTATCACTATAAAATAATTTGGCCACTGCATCAAATTCCCAAAACATGATGTTGGCTGCCTTCATAGCAAGCTCCGTTTTCCGGCGACTTTGACGGAGTACCTCTTCACTTTTCACCGTTTCTGTAATATCTTCAAAGATAAAAATGTAATTAACAAACTTGCCATCATTATCATAAAGAGGATTACCATTACATTTCAAATAGCAGGTCCGAGTACGCGTAGAGAAAAAGCGTTTATCGGTTCTCTGTTTATCGAAATCATACAAAAAACTCATCTGTACCGGAACACAACGACGAACTGCTTCCTTCACCACGTCAGGAACCACAGAATTTTCATTTATGTTGAGTTTATTACCAAGAAGCGTTTGCGAGTCAGCGCCAAAAATTCGGCAGAAGCTTTCATTGCATCTTACCAGAGTGCCATCGGCTGTGAAGAAACCTATTCCAACAGGAAGTGAATTAAATACAGTTAGTAATTGTTTGTGTTCCATTTCTTTATCCTTGAATAACTTAGAAATAAATATTTTATCTCCGCACTATGCAAATATATACACTTTTACGATTATAATATGATTTTATAGCGAAAATATTATTGCCAGGTTATAACATACAATAAGGGGCTATCCACGATATTGTGAATAACCCCTATCTCAAATGACATCCCGTATATTATCATTTTAAAAAGTACATTTTAATACTCCTCAATGACTGTATTTCCAAAAATATCCTTTTTAATAATTTTCCCATGACCGTTACCATATTCAATTATTTCGTTTCCAAAAATATCTTTTTTAATGGTTGTTCTATTCCCCTTATCATCCTCGATAATAGTATTCCCAAAGATATCTTTTGTAATCGTCTTTCTATTCCCTTTGTCATCGCGAATAATAGTATTTCCCAGAATATCTTTCTCTATAGTTTTTCTATTACCCTTATCGTCCCGGATAATGGTATTTCCTAGAATATCTTCTTCAATAGTCTTTCTATTGCCTTTATCATCACGAATGATGATATTCCCTAAGATATCCTTTTCAATAGTCTTTCTATTACCATTATCATCACGAATAATGATATTACCTAAAATATCCTTTTCAACAGTCTCTCTCCCTTGGTCAACTCCCGAATACTCATAATTATCTTCAACAAGATTTGCACCATAGCCCTTTATTATATAAGGAGCCAAAATAAACTGGGCAACAAACAGGATAAATAAAATCTTTTTCATGGCGTTTTTCTTTTGGTTTAGAACAAAAGTAACGCAGGAAAATCAGAATAAATAAGTGAATTCCATAATTGTCAGTAGGGAAAAACCTAAAATAAAAAGGATTAGCGCATGCAGTAACGGTATATCCATAATATACTACCTAATTGGTCCCCAGAATGGTCCCCCAAAAAAGAAATTCCTTGAAAGTACTTGACTTTCAAGGAATTCAAAGTGTTACTTGAGGTTCCTGGCGGATTCGAACCGCCGTACACGGTTTTGCAGACCGCTGACTAAGCCACTCATCCAAGGAACCATTTTTCTCGTTTGCGGTTGCAAAGGTAGTACAAATTTTGAAACTACCAACTATCCACAGCAATTTTTCTTTGTACTTTTTTTCTTTACACCGCACTCCTTTCTTTTCTTTTCCATCATATCCTTTAGTTCACAGCCACTTACACAGCTGTCACAAGGATTCTGATTTTCTCGCGTACGACGAAAAAAACGAAATATTCCATATATGACGCGGGCAATGCAGAGTACAACCAGTACTCCGACTACCCAATCTTGCCAATTATTCATACAAACAATCCTCCAATCTGATAAACAGCAAATGATACAAGCCAAGCCAATCCCGTTGTGTAACAAGCAGCAAAAAGCGCCCATTTCCAACTACCCGATTCCTGTTTTATAGCCGCTATCGCCGCAATACACGGGAAGTAAATCAATACAAACAGCATATAACAAAAAGCGACCAATGGAGTAATCGGAATACGTTCTGCCAAACTCACCGAGTCAGCATCCGGATCATCTGCATACAAAACGCCTAACGTACTTACCACCAATTCTTTCGCCCCTACACCGGAAAGCAAGCCAATACCTAATTTCCAATCAAATCCCAATGGCTTTATTACCGGCTCTATTCCGCGCCCCAACTGACCGATATAAGAATTTTCCTGCTGTTCGGCAACCGTTTCATAAGCATCATGATTCGGATAATATCCCAGAAACCAGATAATAATAGAAGCAATCATAATAATTCCGCCCATCTTTTTCAGATACTGCGCTCCCTTTTCCCATGTATGACGGAAGATAGACTTCGCTGTCGGCATTCGGTAAGGAGGAAGCTCCATCACAAACGGCGTATCATCACCCTTTATCAGAAACTTGCTAAACAAGCGAGCCATTACCACAGCCAGTACAATACCAATCACATAAATACTTAACAACACCAGACTTGCATTATCCGGGAAGAAAGCACCCACCAACAATAAATAAATTGGCAGACGCGCACTGCAAGACATCAAAGGATTTACCAACATTGTAATAAGACGGCTCTTCCGGTTCTCAATAGTACGGGAAGCTATAATAGCAGGTACATTGCATCCAAATCCCATAATCAAAGGAATGAATGATTTTCCGTGCAATCCCATTTTATGCATGATTTTATCCATGATAAAAGCCGCACGAGCCATATAACCCGAATCTTCCATAAGAGAAATGCAGAAATACAAAATCAAGATATTCGGCAAAAAGACAATAACCGCTCCTACCCCACCAATAATTCCATCAATCAGCAAATCTTTAAATGGACCTTCCGTCATATTATTGCGCAACAAGTCACCAATCTGCTCAACAAGCCATTCAATCCCCATCATCGGATATTCTCCAATGACAAACGTACCTTCAAACATCAGATACATAAAAAGGAAGAAAATAGGAAATCCCCAGACACGGTGAGTTACGATCGAATCCAGCACTTTTGTTGTCTGCGCCTGCTCCAAGTGATTATCTGTAAATGTCTCTTTCAGTGCACCACTGATAAATCCATATTTAGCATCAGTAATAGCCGATTCACAATCCTCATTCATTGTCTCCTGAACACGCTTCGACATCTTGTCGCGGACATGGAAAATTTCATCCGCATTCGGCAATGTGCGTACAATACGCTCAATGTCAGGATCATTCTCCAACAATTTAATGGAGAGGAAACGGGTAGAATATTTATGCCGGATAAACTCGTTCTTGGACACTTCACTTTTTACAGCCTCAATCGCTTTTTCTATATCAGGACCGTGATTTATATGAATATGCCGGAAGACACGCCCCGTCTTTTTATGTTCACGTACATAATCTTCCAAATGCTCTTCCTCGTGGTTCTTACGATCTTCCAGAGAATCATGCCATTCGGTCAAATCCTTAAGAACTTCCGGATTCATATTTCCCTGTTTATCGAAGAAGTCTACTCCTTCATACAGATTGATAACAACATGAAACAAGGTATCCAATCCACGATTTTTCTTACTGACAGTAGGCAACATCGGCACCCCGAACAACTTACTCAACAGATGATAATCCAATGTATTTCCACTGGCTTCCAACTCATCATAAATATTCAGAGCTACCACCATGCGGACATTCATATCTATCAATTGAGTAGTCAGATATAAGTTTCGCTCCAGATTAGAAGAATCGACGACATTAATAATCACGTCAGGAGTTTCATCGATAATATGACGACGCACATAGATTTCTTCCGGCGTATAAGCAGACAAAGAATAAGTTCCCGGCAAATCGACAATACGGAAATGATAGCCTTCGAAATCAAAATAACCTTCTTTGGCATCCACGGTTACGCCGCTGTAGTTTCCAACATGCTCATGAGCACCGGATGCAAGATTAAATAAAGAAGTCTTGCCACTGTTCGGGTTTCCGACCAAAGCAACATTGATAGTACGGCGTTTACCTAACGCCAACCGTTTCATATCTTCTTCTTTTACTGAAAGGTCTTCAGGCAATCCTTCATGATAAACGGTCTTCTCGGCCAGTTTCTTTGCTTCCTCTTCGCTGATAACTTCGATCATTTCAGCTTCCTGACGACGAAGAGATATTTCATAACCTAAGACTTTATATTTTATGGGATCTTTTAGGGGAGCGTTCAACAGCACTTCAACCGTTTTACCTTTAATGAAGCCCATCTCCACAATACGTTTACGAAAACCACCGTGCCCCAATACCTTTACAATAACACCTTTTTCTCCTGTTTTTAATTCGGACAAACGCATAACTCTCAAAATTTTTGGCAAAGATAATTCATAACTTCGGAGCATGCAAATTATTTAGAATGTTTTTAAATAGCAGCTTTTTCATCCTCTAAAAGATTCAGAAAAAATAAAAAAACTTATTGATAAACTCGTATCTTTGCAGATATGATACAACAACGCGTTACAAAATATATAGAAAAGGAACATTTATTCTCACCAGATGATAAAATCCTGGTCGCATTGAGTGGTGGTGCCGACTCGGTGGCATTACTATATATTCTGCATACAGCAGGCTATCATTGCGAAGCCGCACATTGTAATTTCCACCTGCGAGGCGAAGAATCAGACCGGGATGAACTGTTTGTCCGCCAACTTTGCAAAAGAACCGGAATCCATTTGCATACAATTGATTTTAACACGACACAATACGCAAAGGAAAAACAGATTTCGATTGAAATGGCTGCACGGGAATTACGCTATGACTGGTTCGAGAAAACGAGAAAAGAATGCCAGGCAGATGTGATCGCCGTAGCACATCATCAGGATGATAGCGTAGAAACCATACTACTCAATCTGATTCGAGGTACAGGAATTACCGGTTTATTAGGGATCCGCCCCCGCAACGGAGCAATCGTGCGGCCTCTGCTTTGCGTCAATCGAGAAGATATCATTCATTATCTGGAGAGCATCGGACAAGATTATGTAACAGACAGTACCAATCTGGAAGACGAATATACCCGTAATAAAATCCGTCTTAATCTCCTTCCTCTCATGCAGGAAATTAATCCGTCAGTCAAAAACACTCTGATAGATACGAGTAATTACCTGAATGATGTAGCCACTATATATAATAAATGTATAGAGGAAACTAAAAAGAAAGTCATTACGGCAGAAGGTATCCGAATCAGTGATTTAGTAAAGGAACCGGCACCCGAAGCCATCTTATTCGAAGTCCTGCATCCTCTAGGATTCAATTCCGCACAAATCAAAGATATCGCCCATTCGCTTCATAGCCAACCGGGCAAGCAATTCTGTAGCAAAGAATGGAGAGTGATAAAAGACAGAGAATTCCTATTAATAGAAACAGTTGAATCTGAAAATGAGACTCTTCCTCCTTTTCAAATTATCAAAGAAGAAAGAGAATACACCCCGGATTTTCTCATTCCACGTGAAAAGGAAATTGCCTGTTTTGATGCCGACAAACTGAATGGAGAAATTCATTACCGGAAATGGCAGCCGGGAGACACTTTTATTCCTTTTGGAATGAAAGGAAAGAAAAAAATAAGCGATTATCTGACCGACCGCAAATTTTCTATCAGCCAAAAAGAACGCCAATGGGTACTCTGCTGTGGAGAACACATCGCATGGCTGATAGGCGAACGAACAGACAATCGCTTTCGTATTGATGAAACGACTAAGCGCGTCGTGATTTACAAAATAGTCTGAGGCAACTTCCGTTTCTTGAAGCAATCTGATAACAAAGCTGCAAAAGGAGTATCATACACCCTTGCTTTCCTAACGCAAGCTTTTACACAAGCGCAACATTTGATACATTTAGCCTCATCCGTATGTAGCTCGTCCCCTTTCGTTATAGCCCCTGCCGGACAACGGACCACACATAACCCGCAATGGGTACACAAATCCTCATCTTCCACCCAAGGAACGCGGGGAAGCGGTGTACCACTTTTACGTAACTTGATGACTTTCCTCAAAAAACGAAACAAAGGAAAGAATGGTTGACTCGGACGTTTGATAGCACGTACATCCACCGGATAAAGGGTATCCATACTATCAGCTGTCTGTATTTTTTCCATGATTTTCTTCCCAAACTCCGCAGCAAAGGCTAAATCCGATTCATCAGGACGTCCCACTGCAATCGGGTATTTGTCGGTACTATATGAATGTTCTCCAATAAAAGTTGCCCCGGCAATTACTTTAAATCCGTGAGGAATAGCAAAAGCATCCAGTTCCATTAAAGCTTTTTCATAAGCGCGATTTCCGTAAACCACTACCAAAACGGTAGGAGTACCCACTCCACGGATATACTGCAAACGTTCCATTGCCAAAGGAGCGACATGTCCTCCATACACAGGCACTACAATAATAGCCAAAGAAGATGTAGGAATCACTATTTCATCCGCAATCTGCTGCGTTACATTAATAGGAAAAATATTTTTTATGCCCGTCCCGTGAACAATCGCCTCCGCAACTTGTTTAGATGTGTGTGTAGGCGAAAAATAAATTAAATGAGCTTCATTTACTGTCATACTAT